>Ga0222423_1000018_pt1 | contig 233284 bp, 195 predicted proteins | sample 3A0metagenome_FD_182472 | JGI IMG/M metagenome (GOLD analysis project Ga0222423, IMG submission 182472) | Enriched microbial communities from leaf-cutter ant dump, University of Wisconsin, Madison, United States - 3A0 (version 2) | ecosystem: Environmental > Terrestrial > Nest > Insects nest >...
GGCCCGCTCTGCATGCAACACCAGTATTGAGCGTAAGAGGGCGCAGGTGCAGGCCGCCCACGATCAACAGTTCGCCAGGCAGAACGCGGCACTGAACCGACAGTACGACCCGGTTCCCTTGGTCGCGATCAAGGGGTACGCCAACTTCTGGTGGGGTGCCAGTAACGGTGTGATTGATGTGGTGAACGGTGCTTCGTCAGCGGTGTCACTGTCACCTGTCGCGCAGGCCGCAGGGTTCCATGCGCCCCAGATCCCCACGATAGGGATCTGGGGCGACTACAGCACCTACCGGTACTCCAGCTACGCAGGTTCCATCACTATCCAGGCTGCGGCTTTGGTTGCAACCAGTGGAGGCTCCGCAGCAGCAGATGGGACCACCATCGCCGCCAAGGGCGTCGCCGTCGCCACCAAAACAGCCGCCGGCACTACCGCCACCGCGGCAGAAACCACAGCCACAGCCGCTGGAGCCCGAACCGCAACAGCCCTCGCCACCAAAGCCGACGACATCGCAGCAGTTGCATATTCATCCTCGACAATTTGGTCAGTTGACGCTCTCTCTGCAACAGGCACGCGCGTAGTTAGCAACGATTTGACGCGGGCCGGTCAAGAATTGGCTAAGCATAGTGGGCAAGGCGGCTTCCCCGTGCCGACGGGATCGCCTCGCACGATTAGCCGAATTGGACAGACGCAACTTGACGATGTCTTAACATTTCCAGGAACGCGAGTATCAAACATCCAAATGGGGAACTTTGCTGGTGGACGATACTATATCGCTCCCGATGGCAGAGGTGCGGCATTTGACTCGTCCGGAGTCTTCCAATATTTCGGGGTGTTTGAGTAATGACTTCGACGATCATGTCCAGAGTTCTGGGTACTAGACTAAAAGGTGTGGGATACGATCTCTTCGAGTGGGAGGAAGTACCGAGCGCAAAAGCTTTCGCTGATGTTGTGCCGATGGCGATACTATTGGAGTTTGATGAGACGAGTGCCCTTCTGAAATGGGACCTAGACCCGCCCTCTGAGCAGTTGACGATTCTCTGGGATGAGATTCCCTTGCCTGGTCCACTTATCCGAAGAGTTGATGTTTCCAAACGTTGGGGGCCATTTCTCGACGAGACATTGCTTACTGCAACTTGGGCGCAGCACGAGACAGGTGATGGTTGGCAGCCTTGGGCGGTAACTTTGGCTTTCAGCAACGGAAGCGAACTCGTGGTCGCTCTGGGAGAAATGATTGGTGGATCGCCTTCCTATCTCCCTGACTCATTGATCATCACGGCATCGCGTGAGATCTCACGTTCATACCAACCCAAAGCCGCGTTGACGCCGGCATGGACCGCTCCGGTTTAATCGCTCGCTTAGAGTCGATCCTTGGGTGCCCCAAACTATGGAACCAGATGCTGCCTGGAGGATATTGCGCGATTCGTGTCGTCCGGCCTCTGGTTCGTATGGTTGGCGTGTGTTGTCGGTGGGGCGATTTCGGCGCGTTGCTCCTGGTTAAGGGCTGTGCGTGTTGTTCAGCGGTACGGTTGGGTTGGCTTGGTGGAGACTGTGGCGACGCCTCGGTGTACTGGTGGTCCTGACCTTTGTCCGGCATCGATGCCGAGTTTGACGGCGGTTCGTGATGCGGCTATTACCGGGGTGAACATCACACGCACCACCTCCGAATATGCCGTCAGTGATCCCGCCAATGCGGCCTTATCCGTACGCGACATGGCCCCCCAGGGCTTCGACCAGGCAGCTCTGGACCCTGCGCTTCGAAGTCTCTTGATGAGGAACTTTGGGAACTCCTCAGCGTTCGTGCCTATGATTGGCGATGGGACAAAGTTCTGGTGGCAGGTGACCGGGACAGGATGAGTGGCGAGTGATCACAAACGAGTTGATTGACATCTACACGTTGCGTCAGGTGGGCGAGGTTTCCGAGCGTGAGGTTGTGGAGTGCGGCGAGCTCCGATTGACCAATGATGATCGGGTTCTGCCGATTGCACGTCTTCCCAAGACAGCGCTCAAACACGATGTCGATTCCGCGATCAAGGAGTTTGCGGGTACAATGTCCTTGGCTCTACCTGGCTCGGCGGAGGTCGCGTTGATCGCTGTGTTCGCCCGTTGTCAGCAAATTCGTGATGGCGCCATTTCTCCGGTTGCGGGCGCGAGATCACTTGCCGCGATTGGACGGCGGTTCGCCGAAGTACGTGAGCCCGTCGCTGTGTTCCTTGGGATACTTGACGACTACGATGAGGGCCTTTTATCTGACGGCGATATGGGTACACATGTGGTCAACCATGCGGATCTTATCCTCGCACGCTCCTCACAGTAGGACTTGGCCACCGCAATATCAGACGGGGTGCACACTGCACGGTAATTAAAGCTATGGCGTCTAGTGCAAGCGCTGTGTCAGTGGCGATCTATGCCTAGTCCGCCACGCCTTGTGCAGTCGCTTGTGACGTCCATGTAAGACCCGGGCGTCCACCACCACCGCAGACCTGCCCCCCCTCCCCTCGCCCCGCACTACGCTGGTACCCATGCGTGTCCTTGTCACCGTGAAGTTCACCCCCGACCTCCAGTCACACCGGTCGTTCACCGACGGCGCCGTCACCCGCATCGGCGATGACGGGTCCATGAACGAGCTGGACGAGAACGCCGTGGAGGCCGCGATGCAGGTGGTGGAGGCACACGGCGAGGGTGAGGTGATTGCTCTCACCGTGGGCGGGGCCGATGCGGTGGCCGCGGTGCGCAAGGCCCTCCAGTTGGGTGCCACCCAGGCATTTCACGTGAGCGACGACGCGATTGCGGGCTCCGACGTGTTTGGCACCGCCGCCGTGCTCGCGGCGGCCATTCGCACCATCGACTCCCAACAGCCCCTGGACCTGGTGGTCACCGGCATGGCCGCCCTTGATGGGCTCACCTCCATGCTCCCCACCGCGCTCGTCGCCCACCTCGACTGGCCCCAACTCACCCTCGCATCGGCGTTGGAGGTTGACGGCGCCACCCGCACCGCCACCATCCGCCGGGACCTGCCCGACGCCCACGAGACGGTGAGCGCCCCCCTCCCCGCCGTGGTGTCCGTCACCGACGAGGCCAACAAGCCGCGCTACCCCAACTTCAAACTCATCATGGCCGCGCGCTCCATCCCCGTCACCACGTGGAGCCTGGCAGACCTGGGAATTGAGGCATCGGCGGTGGGGGCGTCCGCCGCCCGCACCCGCGTGCTTGATGCCTCGCCGCGTCCGCCACGCGAGAACCGCCAGGTGGTCACGGACACTGGCAACGGCGGCACCGCCCTTGCCGCCTTCCTCATTGAAAGGGGCCTCGCATGACCGTCGCCGTCTTGGCAGAACACCGCCACGGCACCCTGGGCGGACCCACCCTGGAGGCCCTCACTCTTGCACGCACGCTTGGCACACCCGTGGTGGTGTGGCTGGGCGATGCGCCCCACGCCGATGACGTGGCGCGGTTGGGTGCGTACGGCGCCACCGAGGTGCGGGTGGTGGACACGGGTGCCACGGGGCGCATTCCCGCCGTTGCCGCGGCGGCCCTGGAAGCCGCCACCGCCGATGTGGACGTCGTGGTGGTCATCTCCACCTTTGTGAACAAGGAGACGGTGACCCGCTACGCCATGGCCACCGGTGCGGGCGTGGTGGTAGATGCGTCGGGAGCGCAGCGCGTGGATGGCGCCATTGTGACGGAGCAGACCGTGTTTGCCGCCACGTGGAACATCCGCACCCGCATCGAGGCACCCAGGGCCGTGGTGGGGGTGCGACCCAACACCACGCGGGCCGTTCCCGTGGATCAGCCCCTCACCCCCACGGTGGTGGAGGTGCCGTTTAGCGCACCGGCCGTGCGCGAGACCCTGGTGGCAGTTGAGGCCGTGGTGCCGGACCAGGGCATTGCCTTGGACGAGGCTCCCGTGGTGGTGTCCGGTGGCCGGGGCACCGGCGGGGACTACACCCTGATTCGCGAGTTTGCGGACCTCTTGGGAGGTGCCGTGGGCGCGTCCCGCGACGCCACCGACGAGGGCTGGATTGGTCACGAACACATGGTGGGGCAGACCGGAACTACCGTGACGCCCGCACTGTATGTGGCGTGCGGCATCTCCGGTGCGGTGCATCACCGCGGCGGCATGCAGGCCTCCGGCACCATCGTGGCCGTCAACATGGACCCCGATGCCCCCATCTTTGAGATTGCCGACTTTGGCGTGGTGGGCTCACTGTTTGACGTCCTGCCGCAGGCCATGGCCGCCATCCGCGAGCATCGGGGCCAGTAGCGCCGTAGCGCCCACTCCTGCGCCTCCGCACCGCAGTACCCCAGACACACCTGTGCCCCGCCCGGACAAGTCCGAGCGGGGCACAGTGCTAGGGGGCTAGAAGGGTGCCCCCGTGGTAGTTAGTTCCACCAGTAGACGGGCTGGCCGTCGTACTTGTCGTACGAGGTGCCGTAGGCCGTCCACGTGGCGGCACCAAAGTTCTGGCCACCGGGAACCATGAAGATGGCGCACTCCACCTGCGGCGTGCCCTCATCCACGGAGGTGTCAAAGCTGTGCGAGTCGCACAGGTCGTAGGTGCCAATGAGCGTGAGCTCGGGAATGTCGGCACCCTTGTCGTTCACCGCGCTGATCTCGTTGGCGGACGAGTACGCAAGCTCGCCATCACCAAGGTTGGCCTTGGTCACGGTGTAGTCCACGTAGTAGGGGGTGTAGCCGTCAAGCTTGGCCATCGTGTCGGCGCTGACGCCGGCCGCCTCAAGCTCGGCCAGGGTGCCGGTACGCACGCCGTCCACGGTCACGTTGAGCTGAACAATGCCCAGTTCAAAGTGGTCCCACTCCACGGTTGCAGTGTCGCCAACCTTGAGCTCGGTGCCGGGAGCCGTGAGGTCTCCGGCAGCGGCGGGGGCGGGGGCGGGGGCGGGGGTTTCCTCGGGCGTCACCACGGGGGCGGACGACTCGGTCACCTCAACCTCGGGGGCGGTGTCAACAGGCTCGGCCTTGCTTGAGCACGCGGCCAGTGCGAGGACCGTCAGGCCCGTCGCAGCAGCCATAGCGATGGTACGGAACTGCATATTCTCTCCCTTCGCGACACCGCGATCGCGATGCCGGTGCGCACAGGGGAACATGCACCGGGACAGTGCCCGAAGCGCCGCATCGGCGCCACCATTGGCCCCCTCGTGCCCCTCCATGCTAGCGGGTGCTTATACGCTATGCACAATGAACCTGCGACGGTGGAGGGGACATGACAAAGACGCGTAGCGTGGGATTTTCGCTCGTCGTGGCGCTCACGCTCGTTGCTCCCCTGGTAGCGGGCGGGTTGGCCATCTTCGTGGCCTCGGCACGCTCGCCCCTTGAGTCTGCTGCCACTGCTGCCCCCCTGATTGGTCAGGTGGAGTCCGCACAACGATTCCAGGAAGTCCAGGTAGCCATCGCGGTAGAAGAAGCGCCTTCCTGGTCACCCACCAGTACCGCACAGGGCACGGTCACAACTGTGGGAATTGGCGCAGGTTCGCAGGTGGCAACAGGTACCGTGATTGCCACCATCAACGATGCTTCCATCGTTGCCTACACGGGTACCGCTCCCCTATTTAGGGACATCACCCGCGGCCAGTCTGGACGGGACGTGGCCACCGCACAGGACCTGCTCACCGAGTTGGGCTTCCCAGCCGGCACCACCGATGGCAAGGCAGGACCCACCCTCGAAGCGGCCATCTTCGCGTTCAACAACGCCTACGGATACGGCACCAAAAACCCGGTGCTCTCCCTCGCCTCGCTCACATGGGTGGGCACCAAGCCCGTGACGGTCTCCACCACGCCACTCCAGGTGGGCCAAGTGGTTGATGTTGGCGACACGCTCTTCACCACGAATACGGGTCTTGCCGCCATCACCGTCACGGAGCCGTCCGCCGTCCCCCAAGGCACCGACCTCGTGCTCACCGTAGGGCAGACCACGGTGCCATATGTGGGCGGCATCGGTCGTGTCACCGATGCCGACGCGGTGGCGGCCATCGCCGCCTACCTGGGCTCATCGGCCGACGGAGTAGGCACGTTGCGCCTGGCCCAGCCCCGCATGGTCGCAACGGTCCCGGCATCGGCCGTGGTCAGTGACGCCACTGGTGCAATCTGTATGTTCCCCGATGCCACAGCGGCCCCCCTCGCTGTCACCCCGCTGGGAGGAACACTGGGCACCGTAGACCTTGACGCCTCACTCGTGGGCACCGCCGTGCTACTCAATCCTCGCGAGGTTCGCACGGACCTGACCTGTGGGGATTGAACCATGCAGCTGGTGGCCTCCGACGTCTGCTTCACCTACCCGCGTGGTGACCACCAGGTACTCACTGGTGTGAACTTCACCATTCCCGCGGGCAGTTCTGCCGCCATCGTGGGACCGTCCGGCTCAGGCAAAACCACCCTGCTGTCCCTCATGGGGCAGCTATTGCCCATGCAGCGCGGCTCCATACGTGCCGTGGACGGCACGGGAACCGAGTTCCCACTCAGCGAGACGGCATCCTGGGTGCTACAGACGGTGTCGCTGCTCCCTGACCGTTCCGCTCTTGACAACGTGATGGTGGGGGCGTTCTCGGACGGCGCCTCCCACAGCCAAGCGCACCACCGCGCGGCACAATGCCTGGCCGCCGTGGGACTGGCTGGCCGGGACGACGACGCCGCACGCATCCTGTCTGGTGGCGAGGCTCAGCGGGTGGCCATTGCGAGGGCGCTCGCGTCGGGTAGGCCTATCATCCTGGCCGACGAACCCACCGGTCAGCTAGACGCCACCACGTCCGCCACGGTGCTCGAAGCAATGATGGGCGCACATGGCGAACGTACTGTGGTGGTGGTCACCCATGACAGTGAGGTTGCAGCGCGTTGTGACATGGTCTTGGAGTTGCGCGACGGGCGCATTGTGCCCCAGGGGAAGCCATGAGCAATCGCGCCTGGCCACTTTCGCTCGCGGCACATGAGGGACTGGCCACGGCCCGCACCGGTAGGTGGACTTCTCTCCTCCTCATCCTGGCAGTGGCGTGGATGGTGGCGGCACCTGGCGTGGCCGATGCCGTGGGCGTTACCCACGTGATTGACGCCGAGCGTGAATGGATCGATGCGGGTGGACACGTATTCGTTGTCACCGGCGCGCGCACCGACACCGGCCAAAACCCCATCCCAGCACTCGAATGCGAACACCTTTCCGCTATGGACGGCATCGGCGCCTCCTTTGCCCTGCGACGGACGTCGGTGACGGGCACGTTGACTCATATTCCCGGCGGCAGGGCCTCACTCTTTGAAGTATCACCGGGCGCACTGAACTTCTTGGGGGTGGCCGCGGCAAGCCAGCCCATCGTCGTTGCTACCTCAGGCTTTGCAGACCGCACCGGGATTCAGAACAACGACCCCGTGCGCGTGGTGCAACGTGGAAGTTCGGGAGCCGCCGCACTCACATCAGACCCCCTCGTGGTTCGAGTGACCAACGCAACCACCATGGGCGACGAGTTTGACGGCTCGCTCCTGCTACCCACACTCCTCACAGACAACGCGGACGCATGCTATGTCCGGACCGATGCCCCACACCTGAATGCGGTGGCGGTGGCGCTGCCCGCCCTCCTTGCGCACGAAGGTACGCCAGCGGTTCCCCGCGCCCGCTTGTACTCGTCCGACTTCACCGTCGATTACACCACCGCGTTTGAGGACCGTCCTCTCCGATGGCTATGGGTGCCCTCCGTGCTGCTTTTAGGTCTGATCTGGGCCATGGTCCAGTGGTTCCGACGTGCGCACACCGCCATATACGCCACCTTTGGCATGCGCACGGCACCACGAATGGTGATGCAAGTCACGGAGTGGGGTGTACTCGCCACTGTGGGATTGCTGTGGGGCTGGTCGCTTGGCGTGGTGGGTGCACTCGCCCTGGGCGCACATGTCCACCAGGCGGTGGTGTTGGTGAGCGCACACGCGGGGCTCACTGTGGCAGGCGCCTCGGTGCTGGTGGTGCTCTGGGGACTGCGACCCACGGGAACACTGCTCAATACCCTCAAGGAGCGCTAGTGACACTGCGTTTGACTACCCAGGATGTTCCGGTTGCGAAGGTGGCGGCGTCGAGTTAGCCTGAACGTGAGCCAAGGCTCACTCTCGATATGGAGGAATCATCAATGACGATGAAGGCTTTTAGTGTTGCCGTTTTAGGGTTCGCGCTCGCCGCAGTACTGGCCTCACCAGCTTCCGCGGTCTACTACGGAGCCTGGACTATCGAGGATGGCGCATGTGACGGAGTGGCATTCCGATACGAGAAAAGCGCCAGAACTGACCCGACTACGTACGCTACCTGCTACAAGCACCGTGTACAAGCACGATTTTCGTCATCCGGAATCCCGTATTGGACACAATGGAAGGAGGGGGCGGGCAGCGTGAAGTGGGATACCACCGGAATCACTCTCGATTCACATCACGCGGTCGTCGATTGGTAATGGTTCCAACCGCGAAGCGCATTCTTGGACCACTCACCATCGCACTCGTTTCTGGGATCTGGCTAAGTGGATGCAACAGAGAGCACGGCCAGGATCAGGCGTTAACCACGCCGTGGGAGTATGCGCAGGAGTTGCAGCGCACCCTGGATAGGGCCATACAGGAGGGCGCATCGGACGCTCAGATCGACACCCTCACGCGATGGTTGTCCATCCGTGACACTCCCTATTCGGATGTTGAGCAGGCAATCTACGCCTACGGCGATTGCCTCAACGACGGCGGCGTGGACTATTACTACAGCCCGCGCGTGGACGGGGATAGCTACCCAGAGATCAACGTAGCAACCTTTGCGGGCGCCACGGGCTCACCCTCATACCTCGTCATGGTGGCATGCGATCACGATCACCTCTCCTACGTCTCGTCGGGCTATCAATCGGGTCCTGGGGTTACCGCGCGTCGCGCACGCGATGAGGCCGCCTACCTTCCCACCGCCATCGCCTGCCTTCGCGACCACGGGGTCGAGTTTGCAGAGGTGGAGAGCCTCCAGCATCTTGATTTGCTCCTGAGCGACCAACAGATACAGGACCCATGGGGGTGCACCATCCCGCCGTACAGCAACGGCGACTTCCCCGTCCCATAGGCACGACGCGGCCCAAGAGCGCCACATCTGGCCAGGTCGGCGCGTGATCATGAGAAGACTTTTCGAGTTTCCCCACCACCGCCAGATGCGTGCCCGCGCGCGTCACAGGCCACACCCAAATCCCGCACTGCTCGCCGCAGGGCACCACGACCGCGAGATCACCAGACGGCTCGGCGCCTCGAAGCGCAATGTCCGGCACCACGGCACCAACCCTATGGACCATCTTCGTGCCCGCACTTAGCGCCAGCTCACCCTCCGGTTTGCGGCCCACGCCCGAACGCGACGGAATCACGCGCTTCCGAGCAGTGAGAGGAGGCTACGTGCAACGCCACGTGGCAAGAGGGCAAATAATCCCCCCGATATCGCCCCAAGAGTTCCAGAGGCTACATGCCCGAAGCGTCGGCTAGCCGTCCCACACTCCTAAGGAATAGGTTCCGCTCACCGCCCTCCAAGCTACCCATGAAGGTTCGGTACACACTCAACTCGTGGGCCAGCTGCTCCTGGCCCGTGCCACGCCACCGGCTGCATGCTTGGGGGTTGCGTCCGACGGCCTCCTGTGACACTCCTTCCACGCATCCACGGTCTCCCGACTGCTACCCTTAGGTTTACATACCTAGAAGCAGAATCTGGCCCGTACCATGGACCAGGGCTGAAACTGAAAGGGCGGTCAGCGTGACGGTCATCGATGACGATGAGTGGACCGATTGCACCCAGGCCCATCACTTTGGGGGACCCGACTCCCCGGCGTCCGTAGTCATTGCAGACCACACGACGACACATCGAGGCGAACAGTGAAGAAGATGGCCTGCGAGTTATGCGGCAGCAACTCCTTCACAAAGGACGACGATAGCTTCTTCGTCTGTGACTACTGCCGCACCAAGTACACAACCGAACAAGCAAAGAAGATGATGGTCGAAGGCACGGTGAGCCTTGACCGTCGATCCGAAGCCGCAAGCGCCGTACGTCTCGCACGAATGAGGCTGGGACACGACTACAACTCTGAAGTAGCGCAACATGTGAAGCGCGCACTTGAGCTTGACCCCGAATGTGCCGCGGCTTGGCAACTTGAGGGTGTACTAAACTACTATCGTTCGAGAGAGTACCCCGAAAAGGAGTTCGGTCACGCTAATGACTTCGCCACTACAGCAGAACTCGCTGAATTTGCGGAGGAACAGAACGAAATCAAGTCGAAGATTGATTATCGTCAACGTCGGTCTGCTGATTTTGCAAGAGAAGATGCTGAACGCAAAGAATATCTCCGCCAAATCCTTGTACGGTACGGGTTTGGAACCTTCGTCCCTTTAGTCCTCGCGCTTCTGGTAGTGCAGAGTTCTTTGGGTCTCAGTGCAGTCCTGTTTGGCATAAGCTGCGCGGTCTTCATTCCTTGGACTTACAAGGAGTTGAGGCTCGCTTTCAAACCCTACGAAAGTCTCAAACCGTAGCACTATATTCAATGACCCTGGGGGTGGCGACCGATAACATGGGCGCAAACTCACTGATAATCAATGTCCAAATATGGCGCGGGTCCGAATGATTTATAGCGACCGTGCGTTGTATCTTCAGGGTTGCGACCTTCGTTGCCTGCACTGAGGCACTAACGGCAAATCAAATATCGCCACCTATTTTGAACGAGACCCAAGCGGTCACGCTGGCCCCACTCGAGGGGGCCAAACCTACAAGCAACCCACCTGCCTCCACCTTGATAATCGCGGCTTCTACGCTACTCGGCGTCGGGGTAGGCGACTCGTTGAACCTCTACTATATTGGCGCATCAAGTCCGAAGACTAGCATTTCCGTCGCCATTGACATTGCCGTATCTCCCGCCTCAGAAGACGACATACAGCATGACGTGCATACGAAGGAACCCTGTAACGTCAACATAATCAGCAGTCCTTTAGGCGCATGCAGTAGACTTGTAGATAGATTAGCGCGCCGCAAGCAACAATCTGAAGAGCTTAGCCTCTGCATTCATTTGAACCGCAAGAGAAGGGAAGGGCATGTCAAGCGCAATAGCAGCTTGCAGGGAATACGGTGTGGCGGTGGTCCTCTTGAACCGATTGACAAAAAGATCGGTGGGCGATATTGACTACCCCACCGTTGCTACGAGCAGTTTGCACCAACGCGGAATGCCCAACGAACACAGAGCGAGATCGCGGTCTTACCTCATTCGTCTTGTAATACAGGGTGTGGCAACACGTGACGACGGTGGCACGGGAATCCACGGAGTGGCAGCCACATTTCGGCTGAGGAGGTTGTCGAGCGAGTAGCGACGAGTACGGACCGGACTATGACCGTCACGTACTGCATCTACCGCACGAGGTAGCGGAGCTTTGTAGTTGCTCGCCTTAGACCGGCTGTAGGCGTCTGCGGCGGGCGCGGCAAGCAGGTGCCCGCACGCGATTCTCTCGCACAGGCTTTCATCGTGCACCATGATGTCGCTGGACTTCGAGTGTTTGCCACCACACGGGGCCAGGTTTTGGGTGCCTCCGAAACTCGGGGCCGCGACTGCGACGTGCTCTGCACCGAAGGTAACGGTGCGCATGTTGTCGCTCATGCCGCCGTCCCCCCGCAAATACTGCCGCCGGTCCTGTGATGGCATGCTTTGCCAACCCCAATCAAGGACTCCCCCGGTTCAGACGTGTATCGCGACGTGTCACGTGCTCGCGCGGCGCCCGCAGCTCACTCAGGAACGCCGCCTGGGTCACGGGAGCAACTACCACGTCGCCATGACGCCCAGAGCCCATCGCGGCGACCACATCGTTCCGACAGTTCATCGCCTCCCCCTCACCGCCACGAACAATATAAGCGCCACAACCGTGGTCAGCACCGTGACGGCGATGAAGTGGGCACCAGACTGGGGCGCCTCAAGAGAGAACGGCATGACAGTGTCACCCCAGCGGCCAACGACGAAGAGGCTGTGCGAGGAGATTGTCGAGGTCCATTGGTGGCCGAAGGGGCAGGCGCAAGCGCACCGCACTGCACGGTCGGACTCACCGCAATGACTTAGATAGCCATCACCGGCAACGCGCCTATGCGGAGGATCAGGGCGTCTGCCTCACCGAGGGCGGTGTGGGGTACCACTACGAGCCTCCCACGGACGGCCAGGAGTACCCCGAGATCACGGTGGCCACCTACGCCGACGGCGCGGAGTTCCTCCCCATCGCCGTCGCTTGCCTCCAGGAACACGGCATTGTCCTCGACCACGTGGAGAGCCTGGAGCACCTTGCCACCCTCCTGAGCGAGCAACAGATTGAGGATGCCTGGGGATGCACCGCGCCGCCATACAGCGGTGGTGACTTCCCTGTCCCCTAGGCACGCGGGACCTATGGGTTTCCCCCGTGGAAAGAAAGCGGTTACATTCAGTGTCGTGAACGAGAACACGCCGCCCGTCGCCGTCCGCGAGTACACCGTTGAGAGCTTCACGCGCGAGTTTTTGCGCGAGCTCAACTTTGACCAGGGGGTGGACCTGGACCGGGCGTCCACCAACGACAAGTACCTGGCGTTGGCGCGCACCGTCCGCCACTACCTCATGACGCAGTGGCTTGCGGCCAGCCGCCGTCAGTACCGTGACCAGGTAAAGTCCGTGGCCTACCTCTCCGCAGAGTTTCTGCTGGGCCCGCAGTTGGAGAACGCGCTGCTTGCCGCGGACCTGGAGGAGATTGCCCGCGAGTCCCTTGGCCGCCTGGGCATTGACCTGGGCGAGCTGAAGGCTCAGGAGATTGAGCCGGGGCTGGGCAACGGCGGCCTGGGGCGCCTTGCCGCGTGCTTCATCGACTCCCTTGCCACCAAGAACATCACCTCCATTGGCTACGGCATCCGGTACGAGTACGGAATCTTCCGGCAGACGTTTATGGACGGGCGTCAGGTAGAGCAGCCCGACAGCTGGCTCACCCTGGGCTCGCCGTGGGAGATTGTGCACCCCGAGCACGCCGTCCAGGTGGGCTTTGGCGGGCACGTGGAGGACGGCGCCGATGGCACGCGCACGTGGGTGCCCGGCTGGCAGGTGATGGGCGTTCCCTACACGTACATGATTCCCGGCTACCGCAATGGGCACGTGAACCCCTTGCGCCTGTGGAGCGCACGGGCCACCCAGGCCTTTGACCTCCAGGTATTCAACGCCGGCGACTACGAGGAGGCCGTGCGGGCCCAGACCTTTGCGGAGAACATCTCCAAGGTGCTGTACCCGGAGGACTCCACCCCTCAGGGCAAGGAGCTGCGCCTCCAGCAGCAGTACTTCTTTGTGGCGTGCTCGCTCAGCGACTTCCTCACCACCGTGATGAACCCCACCTTTGACCTGGACCGTCTGCCTGAACGCATCACCTTCCAGCTCAACGACACCCACCCCGTCATTGCGGTGCCGGAGCTGATGCGCCAGCTGGTAGACCTGCGCGGCTGGGATTGGGACCATGCGTGGGCGGTGGCGCAGCAGGTGTTTGCGTACACCTGTCACACCCTCTTGCCGGAGGCACTCGAGGTGTGGCCCACCGAGTTGATTGGCCGTCTACTCCCCCGCCACCTGGAGATCATTGAGCGCATCAACCAGACGTTCGTGGCGCAGGTGCGCAGTCGCTTCCCCGGTGACGAGGAGCGCGTGGCGCGCATGTCCATCCTCACCGATGGCGACAACCCCGCCGTGCGCATGGCCCACCTTGCCGCCGTGGCCAGCTTCAAGATCAACGGCGTGGCAGAGCTGCACTCCAACCTGTTGCGCGACAAGGTGCTGGTGGATTTTGCACAGATGTGGCCCGAGCGCTTCACCAACGTCACCAACGGCGTGACGCCGCGCCGCTTTGTGCGCCTGGCCAACCCCTCCCTGTCCCGCCTCATCACGGAGGCCGTGGGGCCGGGCTGGATCACGGATCTGGAACGCCTGCGTGGCCTGGAGCCGCTTGCCGACGACGCGAACTTCCGTGAGCGCTTCCGCGAGGTCAAAGCCGCCAACCGCAACACGTTTGCGGCGCTGCTGGCCCAGCGGGACGGCATCACCATCAACACCGATGCGATGGTGGACGCCATGGTCAAGCGCCTTCACGAATACAAGCGCCAAAGCCTCAAGTTGCTGCACATCGTGTCCTTGTACGAGGGCATCCGTTCGGGTCGCCTGCCCCTGGACTCCGTCACGCCCCGCACCTTTGTGTTTGGTGCCAAGGCCGCACCGGGGTACTTCCTGGCCAAGGAGACCATCGCGCTGATCAACGCGGTGGGCCGCACCATCAACGCCGATGCCTCGCTCCAGGGCCGCCTCACGGTGGCCTTCCCCGCCAACTACAACGTGACCCTTGCCGAGCGCCTGGTGCCCGCCGCCGACCTCTCCGAACAGATCTCGCTGGCCGGCAAGGAGGCCTCCGGCACCGGCAACATGAAGTTTGCGCTCAACGGGGCGCTCACCATTGGTACCGACGACGGCGCCAACGTGGAAATTCGCCGCCTGGTGGGCGACGAGAACTTCTTCCTCTTTGGCATGGCGGAGCCCGAGGTGGCCGCTCTGGAGGAGTCCGGGTACCGTCCGCGTGACGTGTATGAGTCCGATGCCCAGCTCAAGGCTGCCATTGACCTGATCGCGTCGGGCCTGTTCCACGACGGCGACACGGCGGCCCCGCGCACGGTGATTGACAGCCTGCTGGAGACGGACCGCTTTATGGCCCTTGCGGACTTCCGCGCGTACCTGGATGCACAGGACCGCGTGGAGCGCGCCTGGGCGGACCAGGACGCTTGGAGCCGTGCCGCCATCTTTAACGTGGCCCGCACCGGCTTCTTCTCCTCGGACCGTTCCATTCAGGACTACCTGGACCGCATCTGGGGTGCGCCTCGCGTGGGAATCTAGCCTCCGGCATCCGTCAGGCCAGGGACGGTGCCTCGCGTCAGCTGGCGTCGCTCCTGGTGATGTCCTCGGCCAGCTCATCTACCGCCAGCGTGCGCGGGTCCATCACGTGTGAACGGTAGGCGGCACGGCCCACCATATGGGCGGCAATGGGCTGCGTGAGCATCTGGAAGAGCACAATGAGCGAGGCCAGCGCAAGCACGGGGAACGACGGGTGGCGCACCACAATGGCCACACAGATGGCAATCACCCCCAGCACCTGCGGCTTGGCACCCGCGTGGAGGCGCTGCAGGGCATCGGGAAAGCGCAGCAGCCCCACACCCGCCGCAAGAGACATCACCCCGGCCACCAGCACCAGAACCACGGCCACCACCTCGCGCACCACGTCCATGGCCCTACCCCTCGTCCTCGGGGCGTGACAGGAAGCGCGCCACACTCACCGACCCCACAATGGCAAACAGCGCCAACGCCAGCAGCACCGGCATGAGCGACGTGTCACCCGTGGTCACCATGCGCAAACCCAGCCAGCACACCAAGGTGGCGGTGAGCACATCGGCCGCCACCACCCGGTCCAGGTGCGTGGGGCCCAACACCACCCGTACCAGGGCCGCAAGGCCACCCAGGGCAAACATCCCGCCCCCCACCGCCACCAACCAGGTCATGCCTTCTCCTCTCGGGTGGCCCGCCGCAACTCCGCGGCCGAGCCAAAGGCGCGAATCACCCGCAGCTCCGTCTGCAACACCTCGCGGCGCGCGCGCTCAATATGCGCCGCGTCGCGCACCGAGAACACGTGCAGATACAGCTCGCGGCGCTCGCGGTCCACGTCAATCACCAGCGTCCCCGGCACCAGCGTGGAGGCCTCCGCCGTGGCGGTCATCACCAGATCCGACCGAGTGCGCAGCCGCACCCCAATGACGGCCGCCTCCCGCCGGTACCCCCAGCCCAGGGCCTGGGCCGCCACCACCACCGAGGACCGCACAATGTCCCACAGCAGGTGCATCACAAACCACAACGCCCACCCCACGTGGAAGCGGCGAGTGGACTCGATGGGCGGCAGGTAAAACACCGCGGGCACCAAGGCCGCCACCACCACTCCCATGGCAAGCATGGTCCAGGAGAACTCGCCCCACAGGAACAACCACAGCACCACCAGACTGGCCTGAAGCGGAATGAGTCGCCACCGGGCCAGGCGCCGGGCGCGGCGCAAGCGTTGCTTATTCGCCATGCGCGTCCCCCACCACCGCGGTGACCACCGCATCGTGATCCGCGATCTCCACGGCCGTGCGGTCCCCCAGCGCAAACAGGGGCCCCGCCGCCACCGTGAGCGCAAGGGTGAGCACCACCAGGCCGGCGGTGGCCGCCACCATCAGCCGCGGCGTGGTGGCCTGAGTGCCGTCGGGAAGCTCCGCATCGGGGTTCTCCACCAGCGTGTCAATGTAGCGCGAGCGGTAACCGGCCTCCACCTCCGCCCGCGAGCGCCAAAATGCCATGTTCCACACGCGCATCAGCGCATACAACGTCAGCAGCGAGGTAGCCACGGCACCACCAATGACCACCCACACCTCCCATCCCCCCACCTGGGCGCCCGCCACCAGTAGGCCCGCCTTGCCCAAAAAGCCGGAGAACGGCGGAATGCCCCCCAGGTTGAGTGCGGGGATAAAGAACAGCACGGCCACCAGCGGCGCCCGCTTGAGCAGGCCGGACAGGCGCGAGATGGACGTGGTGCCACCCACCCGTTCCACCAGCCCCACGGCAAGGAACAGCGTGGTTTGCACGGTGATGTGGTGCACCACGTAGTACACGGTGGAGTTGAGACCCAACTGCGTGCCCAGCGCCACACCAAAAATCATGTAGCCAATGTGGCTCACCAGCGTGAAGGACAGCAGACGCTTGATGTCCGCCTGCACGGCCGCACCCAAAATGCCCACCACCATGGTGGCCAGCGCCACCCACATCAGCGGCATGGTCAGGTTGCCGCCCGGGGCGCTGTTCGGGAACAGCAGCGTCTCCGTACGCACAATGGCGTACACACCCACCTTGGTGAGCAGGCCCGCAAACACCGCGGTGACCGGTGCGGGCGCGGTGGGGTACGAGTCCGGCAGCCAGAACGACATGGGGAACAGCGCCGCCTTGATGGCAAAGCCCAGCAGCAACATCACATGCAGCAAGAGCGCGGTGTGTGCGGGGAGTTCGCCAAGGCGCACCGCCAACTGCGCCATGTTCACGGTGCCGGTGGCGCCGTAGATCATGGCGATGGCGGACAGGAAGAACACGGAGGACACCAGCGACATCACCACGTACGTGACACCCGCGCGGATGCGCGCACCCGTGCCACCCAGGGTCAACAGCACATACGAGGAGCCCAGCAAAATCTCAAAGCCCACGTACAGGTTGAACAGGTCCCCCGTGGAGAACGCCACCATGAGGCCCGTGGCCAGCATGAGGTAGGTGGGGTGAAAGATGGTGACGGGTGTCTCACGGTTGCCGTCGGCAATACCCTGCCCCACCGCGTACACCAGCACGCCCAGCAGAATCACCGCGGAGACCAGCAGCATGATGGCCGCAAAACGGTCCACAAACAGCGTGATCCCCCACGGCGCCTCCCAGCCACCCACCTGAATCACCACGGCGCCGTAGGTGTCCACATGCCACAGCAGGACGGACGAGACGGCGGTGGTGGCGCTCAGGGCGCCGATGCTGACCACGGGTTGCACCCGCCTCATGCGCCCCAGCATCAGGGCAAGGCCGGCACCCAGAAGCGGCAGGAGCACCACAAGCGGAACAAGAACGCGCATCATGGGTGCACCTCGTGCGCATCCTCGGTGGCCTCGCCCTCGTCCTCGGAGGCCTCCAGCACGTCGTGGATCGCGTCGTCGTCTTCCGAGGTGGAGGTGAAGATCTCCTCGGCCAGCTTCTGGTCCTCCTCGTGCTCCAGCACCAGCGCGTCACCCTGGTCACCCAGGCGTGCCAGCCACCATGACCGGTAGATCAGCGCCAGCAGGAAGGCGGTGACCCCAAACGTGATCACAATCGCGGTGAGAATCAACGCCTGCGGCAGCGGGTCCGCAAAGCCGGCCTCGTCTCCCCCGTCGTGCCAGATGGGCGGCGTTCCGGCGCGGCCACTCATGATGAGAATGAGCAGGTTGGTGGCGTTGCCCAGCAGCAAAAAGCCAATGAGCACGCGCGTGAGGCTGCGCTCCAGGAGCACATAGGTGCCGCTGGCGTACAGCACCGCCATCAGCAGAATCAGGGGCAGGGATGCGCTCATGAGCGGGCCTTTGCGGGCTGCGTGATCTGGTCCTGGTGGCGGTCCACCTCCGCGCCCAGGGAGCGCAAAATGTCCAACACCACGCCCAACACCACCAGATACACGCCAATGTCAAACAGGGTGGACGTGCCAAAGCTCACGTGCAACGGCCCCCACACATACTCAAACCAGGTGGATTCCAGCACCTGCTTGCCCCACAGCAGGGACGATGCCGCGGTCCCCGCCGCGAGCACAATGCCGCCGCCCAGCAACACCCCCGCATCAATGGGTGCCGCCTCCGCCAGCTCGTAGCGCCCGCCCGCAAGGTAGCGCGCCACCAGCGCAAGGCCCGCAAGCAAGCCACCCGCAAAGCCGCCACCCGGGGCGTTGTGGCCCACAAACAGCAGGTACACGGACACCACCATGGCCGGGTGGAACAGCAGGCGCACCAGCACCTCCAGCAGGATGGAGCGGTTGGCCGCGGACAGGGTGCGCCCGGCCAGCAGCCACGAGCGCCGGGTGGGTGCGGCGTTGGCGCCCGTGGAGAAGTCCGCCCCCGCATCGGCCATGGTGTCCACGTCCACGTCAAAGGAGGAGGCGCCGATGCTGGTCACCGGGGCCGCGGCCACCGGCTCCACCACGGTGCGGGCGGCACGCGCGCGGCGGGTGGCACGGCGGGAGGTACGGGCAATGCGCGGCAGGCTGCCCGCACGCCCCGTCACAAACAACAGGCTCGCCACGCCCGTGGCCACCGTCACCAGCACGGAGATCTCACCCATCGTGTCCCAGGCGCGGATGTCCACCAGCAGCACGTTCACCACGTTGGCGCCATGCCCGCCCTCCAGCGCCAGCTGCGGCATCTGCGCGGAGATGGGCTCCGCCGTGCGCGAGCCGAGCGCCAGGACGGCCACCATGGCCATGGTGAGTCCCACCCCGATGCCCGCAAGGGCGCGCGCCGGGCGGTGCCGGGGCGTGTTGCGCTGCGCGATTTTTTGCGGCAAACGGCGCAGCACCAGCACAAACACCACCAGCGTCACCGTCTCTACCAGCGCCTGGGTGAGCGCAAGATCGGGTGCGCCGTGGAAGGCAAAGAGCACCACCATGCCGTAGCCCACCATGCCCACCAACAGGACGGCCGCAAAACGCTTGGACACCATTGCCGAGGCCACGGCCGCCACACCGGCAAGCGCCACCACCACTACCTGCATGGGGTAGTCCCACCACACCAGCGAGCCGGGCAGCCCGCCGGAGGCCAGCGCAATGGCTCCCGCGGAGCCCACAAACACCACCAACACCATGGAGAGGTAACCCGGCAGGCCACGCCGCTGCAGCATCCGGGTGGAGCGCAGGCCTGCCCAATCCACGGCCCGCACCACCGTCCAATACGCGCGCGAGGCCTCCGGCACATGCGGCAGACGCGCCTGCAGCCGTAGCAGCGCGGTGCGCGACATAAACAGCGCCGTACCGGCGGCCACCGCCACGGCGGTCAGACCCAACGCGGGAACCCACCCATGCCACAACGCCAGGTGGTAGGTGGTCTCCCCGCGGTACGAGTCCGAATACGGCACAAACAGCGGTTCCAACAGCTTGGGGGCAATGCCCGCGGCCACCCCGGCAAGCGCAAGGAGGGCGGGCGCCACCAGAATCCCCCACGGTGAGGCGTGCACGCGGGTATGCCCCGCATCGGGCTTGATGGCAAAGGCACCCCACACAAACCGCCACGCATAGGCCACGGTGAGCACGGACCCCACAAACGCGCCCACCAGCGCCACCCAGCCCCACAGGGGGTCGCCGGGAATGGACTCAATAAGGGTGGAGAACACCGCCTCCTTGGCCACAAAGCCCAGCAGCGGGGGTAGGCCCGCCATGGACGCGGCGGCAAGTACCGCGATCACCGCAAGCGCGGGCCGCGACCGGCCCACCCCGGACAACTCGCGCAGGTCGCGGGTGCCGGTCTCATGGTCAATCACGCCCACCACCAGGAACAGCGTGGCCTTGAAGGCGGCGTGACCCACCAGCAGCGCCATGCCGGCAAGCGCCACATTAGGCCGCCCAAACGCGAGCACCAGGATGAGAAAGCCCAACTGGCTCACGGTGCCGTACGCCAACAGCAGCTTGAGGTCGGTTTGACGCAGCGCACGCCAACCACCCAGCACCATGGTGGCAGCACCCAGGGTGACCAACACCTCCCGCCATCCCGGGGTGGTGGCAAAGCCCGGCGCAAAGCGCGCCACCAAGTACACGCCGGCCTTGACCATGGCGGCGGCATGCAGGTACGCGGACACGGGCGTAGGGGCGGCCATGGCGGAGGGCAGCCAGAAGTGGAAAGGCACCAGCGCGCTCTTGGTGACCGCGCCCGCAAGCAACAACAGCACGGCCGTCACCACAAGCGGCTCGTGAAGCGACGGCGGCGAGGCGATCATGGCGGCCATGGACGTGGAGCCGGTGTGCACCGTGAGAATCACCACGCCCACAAACATGGCGAGCCCACCAAAGGTGGTCACCAGCAGGGCCTGGAGCGCGGCACCACGGCTCTCGCGCTTGCCCGTGTAATGCCCAATGAGCAGGTAGGACAGGACCGAGGTGGCCTCCCAGAAGATGAACATCACCATGATGTCGTCGCTGGTCACCAGGCCGTACATCACCCCGGCGAACGTGAGCAACAGCGCCGCAAAACGTCCAAGGCCATGCTCATTTTCACGGAAATACCAGGCGCAATACAGCAGCACCAGGGCGCCGATCACGCTCACAAGCATGGCCATCACCCAGGAGAGCATGTCCAGGCGAAAGCTCAGCTCAATGCCTAACTGGGCAATCCACGTGTGGCGCTCCCACACGGGCGTGCCGCCCAACACGGTGCGGGTCTGCAGCGCGGTCCAGAGTGCGGCCCCGGCGGGCATGGCGGCCAGGAGGAAGAACACGCGCCGGCCCAGGTGCCGAGTGATCCAGGGCGTGACCAGTGCCAGTCCTGCAAAGAGGACAAGCACCACGCTCATGTGAACCTCGCAGCCGGGACGGTGGGCAGGGCGATTCGCTCGCCGCCGAGACGGCCGCAGACCCGTCAGGGTCCACGCGCGAGGGGCCGGCCGGCCCCTCGTGGTCACAGTATAGACGGTGCCACGGGACCCTCCGCGGGGCCCGTGGCAGGCCGGGCGCGCACCCCCACCCGCGCGTTCCTCCTGCACAATGGAGCACGTGTCCCCCTCCCACATTCCCGCCCAGCCCTCCCCCACCCCCCAGCGGTTGGGCGTCCACCTGACCGATGGCGGGGTCACCGTGGCGGTATGGGCGGCACACGCCACCGGGGTGGACGTGTGCTTCTTTGACGAGGCCGGCACCGAGACCCGTATTCCCCTGGTGGGACCCCAATGGGGCATCTGGCACGGCTTTATCCCCGGCATCGGCGCGGGGCAGCGCTATGGCTTCCGCGCATCGGGCCCGTGGAACGGCAAGGAGGGGAAACTGTACAACCCCGCCAAGCTGCTGCTTGACCCCTACGGCCGGGGCATTGACGGGGAGGTGGCGCCGCTGTCCACGCCCGGCACGTGGGCGCTGCGGGTGAACCGCGACGGCTCGGATTCCGCGCCGTTCATGCCGCGATCCGTGGTGACCGAGGTGCGGGACACCCCGCTGGCGCACCCGCGGCCGCACACCCCGTGGACGGACACCGTGATCTACGAGACCCACGTCAAGGGCTTCACTCACGGGCTGGAGGGCGTGCCGGAGGAGCTGCGTGGCACCTATGCGGGCCTGGCGCATCCGGCAAGCATCGACTACCTCACCCGCCTGGGAATCACCGCCGTGGAGCTGCTACCCGTCCAGGCCTTCGCCTCCGAGTCGCACCTGGATGAGTTGGGGCTGAGCAACTACTGGGGGTACTCCACGCTGGGTTTCTTTGCCCCCCACGCACCCTATGCGAGCGCGGCGGCACGCGCCCAGGGCCCGCAGGCGGTGCAGGACGAGTTTCGCGGCATGGTTGACCTGCTGCATGCGGCGGGGCTGGAGGTCATCCTGGACGTGGTGTACAACCACACGGCGGAGGGCAGCCGGGACGACAGGGTGCTCTCGTGGCGCGGGCTGGATTCCCTCAGCTATTACCGGCATCAGCCCCTGAACCCCCAGATGGATGATGACACCACGGGCACCGGCAACGCGCTGGACTTCTCGCGGCCCGTGGTGGTCAAGATGGCGTTGGACTCGCTGCGGTACTGGGCCACCGAGATGGGTGTGGACGGCTTCCGGTTTGACCTCGCGGTGACGTTGGGGCGCACCGCGCAGGGATTCTCCACCGACCATCCCTTCCTGGTGGCGCTCACCACGGATCCCCAGCTGGCGGGCCTCAAGCTCATTGCCGAGCCGTGGGACGTGGGCCTTGGCGGCTGGCAGGTGGGCGCATTCCCGCCACCCATGGCGGAGTGGAACGACCGCTTCCGCGACTATGTGCGCTCCTACTGGTTGGAATGGGGCTCGGGCAAGGTGGGCCAACGCGACCACGCCACCGCCCCGGAGCTTGCCACCCGGCTCGCGGGGTCATCGGACCTGTTTGGACATACCGACCCGTATGGCCTGCGGGGGCCGTTCGCCTCCGTCAACTTTGTCACCGCGCATGACGGCTTCACGGTGCACGACCTCACGTCCTACACGGACAAGCACAACGAGGCCAACGGCGAGCAGAACCGCGACGGCTCCACCAACAACCGCTCCTTCAACCACGGTGCCGAGGGGCCATCGGACGACCCGGCGTTGCTGCGCGCCCGGCGGCGCTCCATGCGCAACCTGCTGGGCACCTTGCTGCTGAGCGCGGGAACCCCCATGCTGCTGGGTGGCGACGAGTTTGGCCGCACCCAAGGCGGCAACAACAACGCGTATTGCCAAGACAACGCCACGTCCTGGTTTGACTGGAACTGGGAGCCGTGGCAGGAGGAGCTGCGGGATACCGTGGCGCACCTCATCGCGTTGCGACGCCACTATGCCGTGCTGCGCCCGCAGGCGTTCTACGACGGCGTGGATCCCGTTCCCGACGATTCCCGCCACCGGGCCGACTCCGCCTGGTTCCAGGCCAGTGGCGCGCCCCAGGACGAGGCGTGGTGGGAGGACCCGCGCACGCGCGTGGTGCAATTTATGCGCTCGCTGCCTCAGCCGGAGCAGGCGGATGCGCTGGTGGTGATCAACGGCTCACGCGAGGCCGCCCAGGTGACCATTCCCGAGGACGACGGCCCCGAGTGGACGCTCATGTGGGACAGCGCGTGGGAGTCCCCCGCCGAATACTCCGGTGAGGTGCGCCAGCCCGGGCACACGGACCAGATGCGCCCCATGACCATGCGCCTCTACCTAGCCCTCCCGGAGGCCTAAGCCGTGCGCGATTTCCAAGGGTCTATGTGACAGATGTGAAGCATGTGACATCACACCTGGGGTGCAAACAGGACAAATCAGACATGGACCCTTGGAAGTCAAGACACGAGGCCCGCGGGACCCGGACGACCACAGTTCGGGGACCCCGCGGGCCTCGTGCGTTCTAGTGGCCGCTCCGGGCGCGTCCTCGCGCCGAGGCGCCTCCCGCCGCGGACAGGCTCCGACGGGCAAGAACCAGGCCCGCCCCCGTCAGCAGGAGCAGGGCCGATGCGGCAAGGGCTCCCGCGGGCTCCACGCCCGTGTTGCCCAACAGGCCCCCCAGCCCGCGCACCTGAATCTCCTGCTCCAGCAGGAGCGCGCCCGATGCGTCCCGCACCTGGATGTGGTGCACCCCGGCTTCCAGGGTGGCGGGCAGGGTGACGGTCACCGAGCCACGACCCTCCACCAGGGGCAGCGACGCCAACGCCTGATAGGTGCTGGCCACACCCACCTCCACGGCATCGAGCGACACGTTGCGCACCTCCACGCTCACCGCATCACCCGCGGTGACCGTGAGGGCGGACAGCACCACCTGCTCGCTCCCGACAAACGCCAGCGCGTCCATGGCGTCCCGGATGTCCGCGGCGAGCGCATCCACACTCTGCTGCGTGGGGGTGGACGCCCCCAGCACCACGGGCACTCCCGCCAACGCATCCTGTAGCGCGGCCCAACTGCCGGGGGTGTACAGCGCCTGGGTGAGGCCCTGCGCAGCGGCCACGGCCGCATCGAGCGCGGTGGTATCCGCCGCCGCGCCGGGCACCCGCACCAGGGTCACCTCGTCCAACGCACCCCAGTCGTCGGCGGCCAACGTGCCGGCAAGCGTCACCACCACGCTGCCGCCCGCCTCGTCCTGGCTCACCGGTCCGGCGGCGGTGACCCCATGCACCAGCGGGTCCGCCCACGGGCGCAGTTCCACGGGCGCGGCCACGTCAGACTCACCGGAGGACACCGTCAGCGTGAGCGTGCTGCCGGGGTCAATCTCCCCCACGGCCTTCACGCCCGCCACGTACTCGCCCACGGGCAGCCCCGTCACGGTCTGGGACACGCTGAACTGGTACGGCGCACCATCCCAGAACGCGAGGGCATGCGTGCCCTGCGACGCGTTGGCGCTCCCCACGGACACCCCCGTCCCGGTGATGGCCCACATGCTCATGTCGGGGTCCTCAAACGAGGGGTTGAGAATCCACTGCCGCGCCGTCACCGTCACGGTCAGGGGCGCGGACCATCCCTCGGCGGTCACGCCGCTGAAGGTGTAGGTCCCGGGCCCGGCAATGTACGCAAGCGATGCGGGCCACGTCACGTCCTGCATGGCGGTGCGGCCGTCAAAGAACGTCACCTCCACCTGGGCGGGCGGCGTCACCGGGTCACCATCGGTCACGGTCACATTGACGGGCGTGACCACCGGATCCGGCACCTCGCCCACAATCACCAGCGCGTCAAGCGCCGTCCGCAGCAGCTGAGCCGCGTCATCGGCCATGGCCTGGGTGGGTGCGGCGGAGGCAAGCACAATGCGCGCCTTCTCCAGCGCAGCGTCAAGGTCCGCCACGCTGTCCTCGGAGTACACGTCACGGTCCATTGCGTTCGCGCGGGTCACCAACGCCTGGAGCGCCGTCAGGTCCACCGCGCCCGCGTCCATGCGCCGCTCCAGGCGGAGGTCGTCAAACCACGCCCACCCCTCGGCCGCGCCGGAGCCGCCAATCCACACGCTCACATCGGCGTCCTCCGCCAGCGTGAACTCCACCTCCGCGTGGGACCATTGCGTCCAGCCCGTGAGGGTGAAGGAGTCGCTGAGCGTGCCCGTGGCGTCGGACCACATGCTCAGCGCGGGGCTGACGTCCAGCCCGTGCGCCCACCCGCTCAGCACGTAGGTGCCGGCGGGGACGTCGCTGACGGCCTGCGTGAGCGAGAAGTCCGTGCCCGATGCGTCGTAGTAGTTCCAGCCGTGCGTCCCCTCGCGCACGTTCCCGGACGAGTCCACGGAGGCAAAGGTGGCCGCGGCCGGGTCGCTCCACGGCGTCCAGAAGGCGCCGCCGTCCTCAAAGCCCCCGTTGTGCAACAGGTTGGGCATGGACACCACCACGGTGGCGGTGGCTGCCTTGCCCGATGCGGTGGTACCGGTCACGGTAAAGGTGCCGGGGGTGGTGATCCAGGCCACCGCATCGGACCACGTGACGGCCTCGTCCTCGGTGGAGGAGTCCGTGTAGGTGACCGTCACGGTGGCGGGCATCACCACCGGGTTGGGGTAGGTGACGGCCACGGTGGGCGAGGCCACCGAGTCCACCTCGCGCGGCCCCACCGCGCCCGTGCGGGCGTAGGCAAAGGTCCACAGCGATTCCAGCGGCGTGCCGTCAAAGGCAAACAGCGCCTGGTTGTCCACGGCGGAGCCGCCAAAGTAGCGTCCCGCGTCCTCCGAATACACCCCCGCGTAGGACGTGGCCCAGCCGGAACCGTCCCGCTCCCACAGCACCGCGTTGGCGCTTGCCTGGGAGGCGGGCCCCACGGGCAGCCACGCGGGCTCCCAGTAGAAGACGCCGATGCCGGCCTCACCCACCTGCACCACGGCGTTGATGGCGTCGCGAATGGCGTTGGCTTGGCCCTGCACGGACGTGGCGTACTGCGTGCCTTCCGTGCCGGGGCGGATGGTGTTCTCGTGCCCATCGCCGTCCTCCAGCGTGTACGACCACGCCACCTCGGCCACCATCACCTTCTTGTCAAAGGTGTCCGCCACGGCCTTGAGCTTGGCGGTGAGGTTGGTGGTGCTGCCATGCCACACCGGGTACCAGGAGGTGGCAAACACGTCGTAATCCACCCCCGCGTCGGCCAGCTGCTGTGCGTACCACACGTAGTCCTGGCTCTCCGGGTTGGTGAAGTGCAACGCCACCAGCACGTCGGGCCCCAGGGTGTCGCGTACCGCCTGGGAGCCCGCCTGGAACAGCGCGGTGGCGTTGGGCCAGCCGCCCACGCCGCCAATCATCTGGGTGGCGCTGAAGTTGGTCTCGTTGCCCACCTGCACCATGCCCACGTCCACGCCCGCGGCGTCCATCTGGGCCAGCACATCGGCGGTGTAGTCGTAGAGTGCGTCCGCGCGCTGCGCCAGGTCCATCCCCTCCCAGGCGCGCGGCGACTGCTGCTGGCCGGGATGCGCCCAAAAATCGCTGTAGTGGAAGTCCACCAGCACCCTCAGGCCCGATGCGGTGGCCAGGGCGGCAAGCTGGGTGGCACGGTCCGCGTCCAGGTTGCCGCCGCCAAAGCCATGTCCCGCGGCGTCAAAGGGGTCGTTCCACACGCGTACACGCACATAGGTGATGCCCGCGTCGGCCAGCACGTCAAAGAGGTTGGCCTCCTCCCCCGCCGCGTCACGGAACACCACGCCGGACTCGATGAGCGAGAGGTAGCTGGAGACGTCCACGCCGTTGATGAAGTCCTCCGGCAGCCCGTCCACCTTGTCCACAAAAATCCCGGCGTCCACGGGGCCAGGGGCGGCCTGCGCCTTGCCCGCCGTGGGCACCGTGAGCGCGGCGGCCACCAACGCCACCACTACGCCAAGCGCGGCCGTGCCACGCATCGACATCCATCGCTTTGTCATGGTGAACTCCTTGAATTGTTGAGGGTGCTGGCCGGCCTTCGGCGTCAGCACCATGCCGTCACTGTGTGTCCTGGGTGTGGGGCGCCTGCGCGGCAAAGATGCCCAACGAGCTGAGCGGGGTGCCGTCGGCGGCAAAAAGTGCCTGGTTGGCCCAGGTGGCTCCGCCCCACGCGTCGCCCGCGGCGCTCGGGTCGTAGTCCCCGGCGTAGGCGGAGGCCCACCCGGAGCCGTGTGCGTTCCACAGCACGCGGTTGGCAGCAGCCTCCTCCGGCGGCCCCACGGGCAGCCATGCGGGCTCCCAGTAGAAGACGCCGATGCCCGCCTCGCCCACGGCACGCACGGCCCGCACCACATCGGCAAAGGCCTGCGCTTGGCCCGCGGGAGAGATGGGGTACGCCGTGGTGAGGTCCGCGGTGACAATGGCCGTTCCGGTGGCGTCCGGGTCCGTGAGCGCGTGTGGCCAGGAGGTTTCCGCCACCATCACGCGCTTGCCGTAGGTGGTGGCCACGTGGGTCAGCTGTGCGGTGAGGTTGGCGAGCGTGCCATGCCAGAAGGGGTAGTAGGAGCTGGCAAACACGTCGTAGTCCACGCCCGCGGCGTCCAGTTGTGCCGCATACCGCGCGTAGCTGCCCTCCACCTCGGGGTTGGTGACATGGACCGCCACGAGCGCGTGCGGCGTCACCTCGCGCACCGCGGCCGCTCCGGCGGAGAAGACGGCCGCCATATGCTCCCAGCGGGTGAGCCCGGCCACGCCCGTGGTGGTCTCGTTGCCCACCTGCACCATCCACACGTTCACCCCGGCGTCCCGGAAGGCGGTAAGCGCCTCCCGCGTGAACTCCCCCGCGGCGCGCGCCACGCCCGCCGGGTCCAGCCCCTCCCAGGCGCGCGGGGCGCGCTGCTTGGCGGGGTCGGCCCAAAAGTCGCTGTAGTGAAAGTTCACCAGCACGCCCATGCCCGCGGCGGTGGCCCGCCGTCCCAGTTCCACGGCGCGGGGCACGTCCATGGTGCCGCCGCCAAAGCCGCGCCCCTTGGCGTCGTAGGGGTGGTTCCACACACGCACCCGGATGTGGGTCACGCCCTGTGCCGCAAGCAGCTCGCAGAGGTCGCGGGGGGTGCCGCTGGGGTCGCGGAACACCACTCCCGAGTCCTCGAGCGCGAGCAGCGAGGAGATGTCCGCGCCGAGCGCAAACTCGGCACTCTCCTCCGCCTCTGGGAGCGCTCCCAGTGCGGCGATGCTCCCGCGCGTGTCACTCATCTCGGCTCACCTACCCCTTGACCGATCCGGCGGTGAGCCCGCCCACAATCCAGCGCTGAAGGGACATGAACAGCACCAGCACGGGGATGGCCGCAATCACCGCGCCGGCGGCAAACAGGCCCCAGTTGGCGGACAGCTCGGAGGACACCCACTGGTACATGCCCACGGACAGCGTCCAGTTTTCCGGCGACTGCAAAATCACCTTGGCCAACACAAAGTCACCAAACACGGTGATGAAGCCCAGCAGCGCCACCACCGCAAGGATGGGTGTGACCAGCGGCATGATGATGCGCCAAAACACCTGCGCATGCGTGGCGCCGTCAATCTTGGCGGACTCGTCCAGCTCCTGCGGAATGGACGTGAAGAAGCCGTACATGAGGAACGCATTGGCGCCCAGCGCCCCGCCCAGGTAGACGCAAATCAGCGCCAGGCGGGAGTTCAGGCCCAACACGGGCACCACGGATCCCAGCGACACCAGCAGCAAGAAGATGGCCACAAACGCCACGGTCTGCGGGAACATCTGCAAGATGAGCAGCGAGGTGAGTGACGTGCGTCGGCCCTTAAAACGGAAGCGCGAGAACGCATACGCCGCGCTTGCGGCCATGAGCACCGTGCCCAGCGAGGTGATGACACCAATCACCACCGTGTTGCCCATCCACGCCCAAAACTTGGTGTCGTTGACGGCCTGGAAGTTTTCCATGGTGAAGGTACGGAACAGGCCCGATGTTCCCACCAGCGTGCCCGAGCGCGCCAGGGCGGAGGAGATCACGTAGACCAGTGGGAACGCGGCATAGACCAGGAACACCACGGCAAGCGGGTAGCGCCAACCCACCTCGCGCCACCAGCGGCGGCGGCGGGTGGTGCCCGATGCGGTGTGGTGCGGGATGGGGTGGGCGGCAGGACTGGCGGTAGTCATCAGGCCATCTCCTCAAGCTTCTTGGTTTGACGGAAGGCAAGCGCCGAGAGGGCGCCAATCACCACAAAGACAATGATGGACAGTGCGGCGGCAAGGCCGTAGTCCGCGACGGAGGACGAGCCCGCGGCCACACCGGAGATCTGATAAATGGCGGTGATGAGAATGTCCGTTTGCCCCAGCGGAATGGACGCGTTGGGGAACGTGGGATCTCCCGAGGTGAGCATGTACACCACGGTGAAGTTGTTGAAGTTGAACGCAAACGAGGCGATGATCAGCGGCGCCGTGGACACCAGCAACAGCGGCAGCTGCACCGAGCGGAACAGGCGGAAGCGGGTGGCACCGTCAATGCGCGCGGCCTCCACCGTCTCCGCGGGAACCGCCTGCAACGCTCCGGTACACACCAGGAACCAGTACGGGTAGCTCAGCCAGAGGTTGACCCACAGGATGACAAACTTGGCCAACGTGGGGTCCTGGAGCCACGGAATGTAGACGTCGCCGCCCCCAAACCACCCGGAGATGGTGCCCAGCCAGTCGTTGATGATGCCAAAGCGCGCGTTGAACATGCCGCGCCACAGCAGCGCGGACAAGAACGCGGGGAACGCATACGGGAGGATCAGCAGCGTGCGCCAGATGGTGCGGCCCTTGATGCGCGGGTCGTTGAAGATGAGCGCCAGGATGAGGCCAAGGAAGAAGCTGCTGAGCACGGTGGCAACGGCAAACACAAAGGTCCATGCGGTGATCTGCAGCAGCGGGCCCACGTAGTCGCCGTCAATGAAGCCGCGCCGGAAGTTGTCAAAGCCCACGTAGACGCGCCATCCGGTGCCCAGACGGCTGCCGTCCTCGGCCCGGAAGAAGCCCTCCTCGGTGGCCCGGTACACCACGCCCGTGTCCACATTGACCATGGTGTCCGTGTCCGCGTCGTACACCAGCACGGAGCGGTACACGGCGGCCTGCGACAGGTTGTTGGCGCGCACCGAGCCGTCGTTGGGGTCCTCGGACACGGGCACCCGCAGGTCTTGCAGCGCATTTGCCAGGTCCGTGTCGGAGTACAGCCGCTTGGTGTCAATGACGTCCCACCCGGGAAGCTGCGTCACCGTGGTGCCCGCCACCACGGCATCGGGCGCGTCCGTCAGCGGCGCCTGCGCGGAGCCCACCCGCACCCCGCCCTGGTCCACAATGGCCAGGCCCAGCTCGTCACCGCGTTGCACAAAGGTAAGCGGGTACAGCGCGGTGCCCTCCACCTTGCGCTCGTTTTGCAGCAACAGCACCTCGATGGCCTGGCCCTTGGTGACGTTGTGTTGCGCCCCGTAGTTGGTGAAGGCCACGTAGGCCGTGTAGGCCATGGTGAAGATTTGGAAGACCAGCAAGAAGGCCACACCCGGTGCCAAATACTTCAGCGGCACCATGCGCCGCGAGAAGTAGATCCAGTCGATTACCACCAGCAACACGACGGATCCGGTGAAGATCCCCCATGCCTCGATGCGCCACGCGGAGAACGCCACCATGAGTCCCATGGCGTTCACCAGCGCCATGAGCGCCAGCTTGACCATAAAGCCCACGCCATGACCGCGCCACCGGGTTGCGTGAGATTCGCGTGCCGGTGCCGGGACGACGCCAGTGTCGACTGCCATGAGTACTCCTGAGATGAAGATTACCTACTCGAGTGCCTCGCCGGCGGGGCGGAGGGTGGCTCCACCCCGCCGACGATGCGTGCCGCGCGGTGCGACGCGCGACGGTGTGCGTGAGGGTCGCGTCCTAGAGGATCGCGGCCTGGAGGTCCTGGGTCATCTTGGTCCAGGTGGCCGCCGGGTCGGCGCCCGCAATGATGGCCGCCTGTGCGGAGTTCCACAGGTCCCACACGGAGCCCATCTCGGGGATGGACGGCATGGGCACGCCGTTGGCCGCCGCGGCAATGAAGCCCGCGGTGATGGGGTCCTCGGCGGCCTTCGCGGCCACTGCCTTGTAGGCCGGAATACGCGGGTCGGCGTCATACAACGCCTGCTGCGCGGACTCGGTGGCGATGTAGGAGGTGAGGAACTCGTTGGCCAGCAGCCCGTTGTTGGACTGCGAGCTCACGTAGAAGCCCTGCACACCCACAAAGCCACCGGCGGGCTGCCCACCGGCGGAGGGCACGGGGTTCACGGTCACGTTGATGCCCGCGTCCTTGAAGGTCTGGATGGCCCAGGGACCCTGCACCGTGTAGGGCGCCTTGCCCTCGGAGAACAGCGCGTTGTTGATGTCGTAGTCGATGTCCGTGCTGAAGATGCCCGTGCCTGCCATGCCGTTGGCGCCCAGCCACTCGGCAAAGGCCACGCCCTCGGGACCGGCCATGCCAACCTCGTTGGTGTAGGAGCCGGAGGCGTCCTGCACAAACACCGGCGCACCAAAGGACATCTGGAACGGGTACATGGTGTAGCCGTCACCGGTGGTGCCCGCCACGTTGAGCACAAACGGCACCTCGGTTCCGGCGGCCCTGCCCTTCTCAATCATCTCGTCAAACGTGGCGGGGGCGTCGGTACCCACCAGGTCCACGTTCTGCACCAGGGCGATGGTCTCCAACGCGTAGGGCAGGCCGTACATCTGGCCGTCGTAGCTGAACGCGTCCAGCGCCACCTGCTCAAAGTCGGCGGCGGTGTCGCCCAGATCCACGGGAGCCACCACGCCGGCCTCCACCAGGGCACCCAGCCAGTCGTGAGCGCCGATGGTGATGTCGGGGCCTTCGCCGGTGGGAACCTGGGCGAGGAAGTCCGCACGCAGGTCCTCAAAGTTCTTCTCCACCAACGTGACGGTGGCGCCGGTCTCCGCCTCGAAGGACGCGGCGGCGGCCTCGACGGCGGGCTTACGGTTGGCGTCCACCCAGATGACCAGCTCGGCGCCGGTGGCGTCGTCGCTCGGTGCCGGGGGCGCCGAGGTGGTGGGAGTACCACTGGAGCTACAGGCAGCGAGCGTGAGGGCCGATGCCGCCACGAGCGCGCCGAGTGCAATCCTCTTGCGCATTGCTATTCCTTCCTGAGGTGCCCGCGGCGGCAACCGTCGGTGGTTGCCGGGAGGGCGGATTCTTGGGGTACACGGGCTGATGCCCGCCTGGTGTCATGCCAGGGGGTGGGAGGCACGTGCCGCAGCATGGGTGCCGTCACCTCCTTCACGACTCACGGGAGTGCGGATCACCGCAACCTCTCCCGCGTGGATGGTGTGCGAGTCGGCACTCACGCCGCTCGTCACATCGGTACCGGACACGGCCAGCTGGTGGTCGTGGTCCGAGTGGTTGATGGCAAACACAAAGCTCGCGTCCTCGCCATGGCGCGTGACCACCTCCAGCCCGGGGGCGGGGCGCGGAGGGAGAATGCCCGCATCGGCGTAGACCTCGTCCATCACCGCGGCCAGGTGCTCGCCGTGCAGGCGCGTGCTCACGTACCAGCCGTGCCCCGCGCCCCACGTGTGGCGCGTGATTGCCGCCCCCGTCTTGCCGGGGATGGCCGCGCCCGGACCGGTGAGGTAGGTGCCACGCACCTCGGCTCCCGCGAGCGCGAGGTCCTCTTGCCACACGTCACCCTCCAACACCGCGTCGCCAAAGCGGACGGTGCCCGTGGCGTGCTCGCGCAACGGCAAAAACTCCTCCACCGTGAGGCCAAGCACGCGCGCCAAGGGGGCGCCAAAGCCGCCGGGGTGAATGGCATCGTGCTCGTCCACAATTCCGGAGAAGAAGCTCACGAGGAGCGTGCCGCCGGACGCCACATAGTCCTCCAGGTGCGTGGCATGCTCGGTGCGCAGCAGGTATAGCGCGGGCGCCACCACCAGGCGGTACGCCGAGAGGTCCTGGCCGGGGTGAACAAAGTCCACGGTGACGCCGTCGCGCCACAGCCGCTCGTAGAACGCGCGGATGCGCTCCTGGTGGCGGTGGTCCACGGTGGGACGCCACTCCAGGTCCTGCGCCCAGAAGGACTCCGTGTCCCACAGGATGGCCACCTGCGCGTGCACGCGGGACCCCTGCACCTCGCCAAGCTGGCCCAGCCGGGCCCCCAGCTCGCACACCTCACGGAACACGCGCGAGGACTCGCCCGCGTGGGGAAGCATGGCCGAGTGGAACTTCTCCGCGCCCTTGCGGCCCGCGCGCCACTGGAAGAACAGCACCGAGTCCGAACCGCGCGCCACATGGGCAAGGGAGTTGCGCGCCATCTCTCCGGGGCGCTTGGCCACGTTGCGCTCCTGCCAGTTGACGGCGGAGGTGGAGTGCTCCATGAGCATCCACGGCGCGCCGCCACCCACCGAGCGCGTGAGGTCCGCGGCCAGCGCGAGGCCAATCTCGCCCTCGGGGTCCGCGGCCGTGAGGTAGTGGTCGTTGGAGACGATGTCCACCTCGCGCGCCCACGCAAAGAGGTCCGTGGTGAGGGTGGCGTTGGCCATGAAGTTGGTGGTGATGGGCTGGTCAACGCCCGCCGCGAGGGTGTGGGCGCGAATGGCGTCCCGCTCCGCGATAAAGCGCTGGCGCAGCTGGTGGTCCGTGAAGCGGGCAAAGTCCAGGCGCTGCGCGGGGTTGACCACCGAGGGCGCCACGGCGGGCGCACCGATGTGCTCCCAGTCCTCGTAGCGCTGGCTCCAAAAGGCGGTGCCCCATGCGTCGTTGAGGGCGTCGAGGTCCTGGTAGCGGCCCTGCAGCCACGCCCGGAAGGCGGTGACGGCCGCAGGCGAGTAGTCCTCCCCCACCGGCACCCCAAACTCGTTGTGCACGTGCCACATGGCCACGGCCGGGTGGGTCACGTAACGCCGTGCCAGCTCGGAGGCGATGCGGGTGGCCGCCTCCTGGTACGCGGGGTGGCTGTGGGAGGCCATGCCCCGCGAGCCAAAGCCCATGACGGTGCCGTCGCGGGAGACCACCCGGGCATCGGGGTATGCGGCCATGAACCACGCGGGCGGGGAGGCGGTGGGCGTGCCCAGGTCCGCCGCGATGCCGTGGGAGTGGAGCAGGTCAAGCAGCTGGTCAAGCCAGTCAAACTCAAAGAGCCCCTCCTTGGGCTCCAGCAGGGCCCAGGAGAAGATGCCCACGCTTACCAGGGTGACGCCGGCCTTGCGCATGAGGCGCATGTCCTCGTCCCACACCTCGCGCGGCCACTGCTCAGGGTTGTAGTCCCCGCCGTAGGCGAGGCCCTGTACTGGCCACGTAGTCATGACACTCCATTGGGTCGGGCGGCGCGTGCCGCTGGATACTTCACTGGAACCGGTCTCAGTCTATGCATAGACGGGGATTGGGCGTCAAGGCGGAGGTGAGAGCGTTACCTAACTGTAATCGTTCCCAGGGTAGCCGTGGCACCGTGGCACAGGATCTAGCAGGACCAATGTGGGAGCGCATCGCAGACGCCTGCGGCTACGCCGATGCCCGCACCACCAATTCGGTGGGCAGGCTGATGCGCGCGGCGGGACGGCCCTCGATCATGTCAAGGAGGAGGCGCACCATCTCCCGTGCAATGCGCTCAAAGGGTTGGCGCATGGTGGTGAGGGCGGGGTCCATGAGCGCGGCCCCAGGCGAGTCGTCAAAACCCGCGAGCGCCACGTCGTGGGGCACACTGAGCCCCCGCTCCCGCAGCGCCTCCAGCGCCCCTGCGGCCATGAGGTCGTTGGCGGCAAACACCGCATCAAGCGGCGCGCCCGAGTCCAAAATCTCCAGCATCGCCGCATACCCGGAGGCATGCGAGTAGTCGCCGTATGCCACCCACTCCTCGCGCGCGGTGGCGCCCATCTCCTCGCGGTAACCCGCAAGGCGCGCCGTGCCACCCGAGGTGTCCTGCGGGCCCGCGATATGCGCAATCTGGGTGCGCCCCTGGGAGTGCAGGTACCGCGTCATGGCCCGTGCGCCCTCGCGGTCCTCCGCCTGCACGTACGCCACCGTGTTCTCAAATCCCAACGGGATACCGCCCGCCACCAGCGGAACATCGGCGTCAATGAGGTCCTCGATAAAGGCCTGCCGGCCCCGGTGCGCGGACAACACCAGCGCGCCATCCACGTGCCCGCCGGTCATGAAGCTCACGGCACGCCGCTGCTCGATGTCGGTGTCCGCAAGGATGAGCACCAGGGGCAGCTCATGTTCGGCAAGCGCGGACGCCGCGGTGCGCATGAGCAGCGAGAAGTTGGGATCCTCAAAAAAGCGCTCATGCGACTCGGTGAGCAGCAGCGCCACGGAACCCGCCTTACTCGTGGCCAGCGAGCGCGCATGCGGATTGATGCGGTAGCCCGTCTTCTTGATGGCGCGCTCCACCCGCGCCTGTGCATCCGGCGACACCCACACCCCGCCGTTGAGCACGCGCGAGACCGTGGCCCGCGAGACATCGGCCTCGCGTGCCACATCCTCAATGGTGGGCCGGCGCTTGTCGCGTGGTGCCATGGTGTCCTCCGCAGTGGGCGCGGCGTGAGGGACGCCGCGCCATCAATTCTCAGGTTTTCTCAGTCTCACACCCGTGCCAGACTGGGAGCGATTACAATCATGCTAGACCCCGGGCGACCACGCGGCTTCCATCCCCACCCGAAAGGCTCGTATTCCATGGATGAGTACGTCTGTGACCCCCGCATTCGCCTCCTCCGCGACCGCCTGAGCGACGGCCGCGACCTGCTCTACTTTGACGACCAAGACACCCGCCTTGGCGCCACCCGCCGTGCCGATGCCCGCCCCGTCGCGGAGCGCACCCCCACCGCCACCATGCGTCACGATGCCCTCACGGGTGACTGGGTGAGCGTGGCCACCGCGCGCCAGGGCCGCGTGATGCTTCCGCCCGCCGAGCGCGACCCCCTTGCGCCCCAGACGGACACCAACCCCTCCGAGATTCCCGACGTGTACGACGTGGCGGTGTTTGAGAACCGCTCCCCGGCGTTTGGGCCGTCGCTGCTGGACGCACCACTGCCCACCCCCTCGCCGCGCGAGGAGGCCACGACCACCTCCGGCGGGCGCTGTGAGGTGGTGTGCTTTGACCCCGCAAGCACCGGCTCGTTTGCCGCGCTCGGGCCGCACCGCGCACGCACAGTGGTGGAGGCCTGGGCGCACCGGACGCACGAGCTCTCCCACCTGGCGGGCGTGCGCCAGGTGTTTGCGTTTGAGAACCGGGGCGAGGCCATTGGCGTCACGCTTCACCACCCCCACGGGCAGATTTACGCCTACCCCTTTGTCACCCCGCGCACCCGCACCGTGCTGGAGCAGGCCCGCCGCCACCCTCAGCTCTTTGCGGACATCCTGGACCGCGAGGCCACCGGCCCCCGCGTGCTCGTGGCGGGCGAGCACTGGACGGTGTTTGTGCCCTTTGCCGCGCGGTGGCCACTGGAGGTGCACGCCCTGCCCCACCGCCACATCGGCACCCTTGCCCACACCAGCCTTGCCGAGCGTGACGAGCTGGCCCGCATCCTGCCGCGCGTCCTTGGCGCCTTCGACGCGCTCTACGACTCGCCCACCCCGTACATGCTGGGGTGGCATCAGGCGCCCACGGGCGTGGATGAGCTGCGGCTCATGCTCACCGTGGTGAGCCCCCGCCGCGCGGCGGACAAGATCAAGTACCTGGCGGGTTCGGAGGCAGTCATGGGCGCCTGGGTGGGCGATGTGGCCCCCGAGGATGCCGCCGCCCGCCTGCGCGACGCCATGGCCGTCCCCACCCCCAAGGAGAGCTAGACATGCCCACTCCCCCTCCCGGCCTCACCGCGGCGTTCGCCCAGGCCTTTGACCACGCCCCCGTGGGCGTGTGGGCCGCACCCGGGCGCGTCAACATCATTGGCGAACACACGGACTACAACGGCGGCCACGTGTTGCCGTGCGCCATTGACTCCTATGCGTTTGCCGCCGTGGCACCCAACCCCCACGGCCTACTGCGCGTGTCATCCACCTTTGCCCCCGGCGTGCACCAGGTGCCGCTGGCACGCCTTGACGAGGCCACCTTCACGGACTGGACGGGCTACGCGCTGGGCGTGCCATGGGCCATGGCCAGGCGTGGCGTGGACCTCGGCGGCGCGACGGGCGTGGACATCCTCATCGACTCGCAGGTGCCCGTGGGGGCCGGGCTGTCCTCGTCCGCCGCCATCGAGTCCGTGGTGGCCGTGGCGCTCACCGAGCTGTGGGGGCTCAGCCTGAGCCGCATGGAGCTGGCCGCGGTGGGCCAGTACGCGGAAAACCACGCGGTGGGCGCTCCCACCGGCATCATGGACCAGGCCGCGTCCCTGCTGGGCGAGGCGGATCACGCGGTGCTGCTCGACTGCCACTCGCTTGAGGCCCGCACCGTGCCCCTGGGGCTGCGCGAGGCGGGGCTGGAGCTGCTGGTCATGGACTCACACGTGAGCCACGCTCATGCCGATGGCGGGTACGCCTCCCGGCGCGAGGCATGCGAACGCGGGGCGCGCCTGCTGGGCGTGGACAGCCTGCGCAGCGTCACCTCGGCGCTGCTGGAGGAGCGCCGCGACACGCTGGACCCGGAGACGTACCGCCGCGTGCGCCATGTGATCACCGAGGATGCGCGTGTGCTGGAGGCCGTGCACGTGCTGGAGACGGACGGCCCCCTGGCGCTGGGTCCGTTGCTGGCCGCCTCCCATGCGTCCATGCGCGACGACTTTGAGATCTCCGTGCCGGAAATTGACCTCATGGTGGACACGGCGGTGGGTGCGGGCGCGGTGGGGGCACGGCTCACCGGCGGCGGCTTTGGCGGTAGCGCCATCGCGTTGGTGCCCTTCCGCGAATCCGCCCGCGTGGTGGCGGAGGTGACGAGCGCCTGCGCCGACGCCGGCTTTGCCGTCCCCTCGGTGCGTCCCGTCACCCCCGCATCGGGCGCGGCACGAGTAGCCTCGCCCCAGGAAGGACTGTGATGAGCACGTGGTTAGTCACCGGCGGCGCCGGGTACATCGGCGCCCATGTGGTGCGCGCGTTCCTGGACGCGGGAATCACCCCCGTGGTGCTGGACTCCCTGGTGACGGGGCGCACCGAGTTTGTGCCGGACGGCGTCCCGCTGGTGCGTGCCGATGTGCGCGACACCCCCGCCGTGGCAGCCGCGTTGCGCGAGCACGCGTGCGAGGGCGTGGTGCATCTGGCGGGCTTCAAGTACGCGGGCGAGTCCGTGTCCATGCCCCTGCACACCTACGCACATAACGTCACGGGCACCGTCAGCCTCCTGGAAGCCATGGCCGCCACCCACGTCACCCGCCTGGTGTTCTCCTCCTCAGCGGGGGTCTACGGCACGCCCGATGTGGAGGTGGTCACCGAGTCCACCCCCACCCGCCCGGAAAGCCCCTACGGCGAGTCCAAGTTGGTGGGCGAATGGGTGATCCGCGACCAGGTGCGTGCCACCGCGGACGGACCTCACCCGCTTGCGGCCACCAGCCTGCGGTACTTCAACGTGGTGGGCTCCGGCTCCACCGAGGTGTGGGACGTCTCGCCTCACAACCTGTTCCCCAAGGTGTTTGCCACCCTCGCGGCGGGCGGCGCGCCCCGCATCAATGGCACCGACTACCCCACCCCGGACGGCACCTGCGTACGCGACTACGTGCATGTGGCGGACCTCGCGGCGGCCCATGTGGCGGCGGCGCGTTCCCTTGCGGCCGGCGTGGCGCTGGAACCCGTGTACAACCTGGGGTCCGGGGATGGCACGTCCGTCCAGCAGATCATGGACGCCATCCTGGAGGTGACGGGAGTGGCGACCACCGTGGAACGGGGGCCCCGGCGCGCGGGAGATCCCGCCCGCATCGTGGCCCGCGGCGACCTTGCGGCACGCGACCTCGGCTGGGCTCCCGCCCACTCGGTGCACGCCATGGTGCGCAGCGCATGGGATGCCACGCCGCGCGCGTAGCACGCTGTTCTACGTGACGGGCCAGAACCGGTAACGTCAAGCCATGACCGCGTGGGGTGAACTCTCGGTAGGCCGTATTCCGGTGGTGGGCGTGGAGCCCGTCCTGGAGCAGGGACGATGGCCCGTCAAGGCCACGGTAGGCGAGGCCGTGCGGGTGCGCGCCACCGTGTTCCGCGAGGGGCACGATGCGGAGGGCGCCACCGCGGTGCTCACCGCTCCCGACGGCTCGCACACGCCCGTGCCCATGGAATGCGTCAACCCCGGCCTTGGCCTGTGGGAGGCCTCCCTGATCCCTGCCATGGAGGGCGCCCACACGTTCCGGGTGGAGGGCTGGTCCAACCCGGTGGGCACCTGGGCGCATGCCGCCGAGGTCAAGGTGCGCGCCGGCATCGACGTCCAACTCATGCTGGACGAGGGTGTGGCCGTGCTCACGCGCGCCCGTGACGAGGTGCCACGTTCCCGCGCGGAGGCCGCCGTGGTCACCGCCGCCATCGCCGCGCTGGCGGACAGCGCGCTTGCCCCCGACGTCCGCCTGGCCCGCGCCTGGAGCCCCGAGCTGCGTGACCTCTTGCGCCGCGCCCCGCTGCGCGACTGGGTGAGCCCCTCCCCCGACTACCCGCTCACGGTGGAACGCGAGCGCGCGTTGGTGAGCTCGTGGTACGAGATGTTCCCCCGCTCGGAGGGCGCCACGCGCGTCGCACGCACGGGGGCGTGGAAGTCCGGCACCTTCACCACCGCCGCCAAGCGCCTGCCGGGCATCGCCGCCATGGGCTTTGACGTGGTGTACCTCACCCCCATCCACCCCATCGGCCTCACCCACCGCAAGGGCCGCAACAACTCCCTCACGTGTGAGGAGGGCGACCCCGGAAGCCCCTACGCCATCGGCTCCCCCGACGGCGGGCACGACGCCCTGCACCCCGAGCTGGGCACCATGCGGCAGTTCCGGGCGTTTGTGGCCAAGGCCCGCGAGGTGGGCTTGGAGGTGGCGCTGGATGTGGCACTGCAGTGCTCGCCGGACCACCCCTGGGTGACGCAGCACCCGGAATGGTTCACGCACAGGGCCGATGGCACCATCGCCTACGCGGAGAACCCACCCAAGAAGTACCAGGACATTTACCCCCTCAACTTTGATAACGACCCCGAGGGGATCTACACGGCGGTGCGCGATGTGCTTGTCCTGTGGGTGGAGGCGGGCGTCACGCTGTTCCGCGTGGACAACCCCCACACCAAGCCGCTCACGTTCTGGGAGCGCCTGCTGGCGGAGTTTGCGCGCGACTACCCGCAGGTGGTGTTCCTTGCGGAGGCCTTCACTCGGCCGCCCATGATGCACACCCTTGCCAAGATTGGTTTTCACCAGAGTTACACGTACTTCACGTGGCGGCGCACGGCCGCGGAGATGGCCGAGTACCTTCAGGAGGTCAGCGGGCCCGCCTCGTATTACATGCGCCCCAACTTTTGGCCCACCACGCATGACATCCTCACGCCGGACATGCAAACGGGCGGACCCGCCCACTGGAAGATGCGCGCGGCGCTTGCGGCCACCGGCTCGCCCTCGTGGGGCATCTACTCCGGCTTTGAGTTTGTGGAGTCCGTGCCCCGCCCGGGTGCGGAGGAGCACATTGACAACGAGAAATACGAGTTCAAGCCGCGGCCCTGGGCCAACGCCGACGAACACGGCATGGTCACGCTCCTGACGCGCCTCAACCAGGTGCGCCGCGAGCATGTGGCGTTGCAGCGCCTGCGTGGCCTCACCGTGCACTCCTCCACCAACGACCAGGTGCTGTGCTTTACGCGCCATGTGAGTGCCGCCGAGTCCCCCACGGGCGTCGCGGATACCGTGGTGGTGGTGGCGAGCTTTGATGCGCATACGTCCCAGGAGTCCACCATTACGCTGGACCTGAACGCCCTGGGCCTGCCGGACGACGCCGTCCTTGCCGTCACGGACGCCATCACCGGCGAGCGGTATACCTGGGGGCGCGAGTTCTACGTGCGTCTCACACCGGGACACACGCTGATCCACGTGGCCACCGTGGATGCGGACTGAAAGGGAAGCGGACCATGGGCAGAGTGATCGACTCGGCAGTCCTGGACGACATCGCCGCGGGGACGCACCACGAGCCGCATGCGGTGTTGGGGCCGCACGTGGAAAAGGACAGCGTGGTGGTGCGGGTATTGCGCCCGCTCGCGCAGTCCGTGGAGATTGAGACGCTGGAGGGCACCGTGGCCGCGCGCCACGTCCACGGCGGCATCTGGGAGGCGGACCTTCCCGGTGACGATGCCCCCGACTACCGCGTGCACGTCACCTATGACGGCCAGCGCCAGGTGCAGGACGACCCCTACCGCTTTTTGCCCACGCTGGGAGAATTGGACCTCCACCTGATCCGCGAGGGACGCCACGAGCGCCTGTGGGATGTGCTGGGCGCCACCGTGCACCACTACCCGTCCGTGTTGGGCGAGGTAGAAGGCACCGCGTTTGCGGTGTGGGCGCCCAACGCGCGCGCCGTGCGCGTGGTGGGCGACTTTAACTTTTGGCGCGGCACCGCGCATGCCATGCGGTCCCTGGGATCCTCCGGAGTGTGGGAGCTGTTCATTCCCGGCGTGGGCGCCGGCACCAAGTACAAGTTTGAGATTCTGAGCCGTGACGGGCACTGGAAGCAGCAGGCGGACCCCATGGCACGCCACACCGAGGTGCCGCCGCAGACCGCATCGGTGGTGACCTCCTCCGCCTACACCTGGGGCGATGCCGCCTGGATGGACCGACGTGCCCAATCCACCCCGCACCGCGAGGCCATGTCCGTCTACGAGATTCACCTGGGCTCGTGGCGCCAGGGGCTGTCCTACCGGGACCTGGCACGCGAGCTGGTGGCCTACGTCCGCGACGCGGGCTTCACCCACGTGGAGTTTCTGCCCGTCATGGAGCACCCCTTTGGCGGGTCGTGGGGCTACCAGGTGACGTCCTACTACGCCCCCACGTCGCGCTTTGGCTCGCCCGACGACTTCCGCTACCTGGTGGACACGCTCCACCAGGCCGGCATCGGCGTCTTGCTGGACTGGGTGCCCGGCCACTTCCCCAAGGACGAGTGGGCCCTGGGGCGCTTTGACGGCACCCCGCTGTACGAGCACCCGGACCCGTTGCGCGGCGAACAGCCGGACTGGGGCACGTTTGTGTTTGATTTTGGCCGCCCCGAGGTGCGCAACTTCCTGGTGGCCAACGCGCTGTATTGGCTGGACGAGTTCCATGCGGACGGCCTGCGCGTGGACGCGGTGGCCTCCATGTTGTACCTGGACTACTCGCGTGAGGCCGGACAATGGCGCCCCAACGTGCACGGCGGGCGCGAGAACCTGGACGCCATTGCCTTCTTGCAGGAGACCAACGCGACGGCGTACCGCAACCACCCCGGCATCGTCATGATCGCGGAGGAATCCACCGCGTGGCCCGGCGTCACTGGCCCCACCAGCGGCGGCGGGCTGGGCTTTGGGCTCAAGTGGAACATGGGGTGGATGAACGACACGCTGCGGTACATGTCCGAGGCGCCCATCAACCGCTCGTACCACCACCACGGCATCACGTTCTCGCTCATGTATGCGTTCTCCGAGAACTTCATGCTGCCGCTGTCGCATGACGAGGTGGTGCATGGCAAGGGCTCGCTGTACACGCGCATGCCCGGTGACCACTGGCAAAAGCTGGCGGGCGTCCGGGCGTTGTTTGCGTACCAGTGGACGCATCCGGGCAAAAAGCTGCTGTTCATGGGCGACGAGATTGGCCAGGAGGCCGAGTGGTCCGAGGGTCGCTCCGTGGACTGGTGGCATCTGGACGATGAACTCCATGCAGGCCTGGCGCGCATGGTGGCGGACCTCAACCGCCTGTACCGCGCCACCCCTGCGCTGTGGGAATGCGACAGCGAGCCTGCGGGCTTTCAGTGGATTGACGCCGACGACTCCTCACGCAACGTCATCAGCTACCTGAGGACGGATGCGCAGGGCGCACCGGTGGCGGTGGCGGTGAACTTTGCGGGGGTGCCGCATGAGCGCTTCCGGCTGGGCTTGCCGCAGGCAGGCGCCTGGAGCGAGGTGCTCAACACGGACGCCGTGGAGTATGGCGGCTCGGGCGTGGGCAACATGGGTCAGGTGGTGGCCGATGCCACGCCCGTGGGCGGCTGGGCCCACTCGGCGCCGGTGCGCCTTCCCCCGCTAGGTGCCGTCATCTTCCGTCCCGCCCCCTAAATCCCAAAACCCCCTGATGGTGGATTGTGGGTGAAAACGGCACGTTTTTCACCCACAATCCACCATCAGGAGTGGGGGCGGGGGTGGGGGTTAGTTGAGCGCGGCCGCCAGCGCCTTGCGGGCCGTGATCACGCGCGCATCGGTGAGGCCCACCACCTCAAACAGGTCCACCAGACGCTGCCGAATCACCTCGCGGGACTCCACGGGCACTGCCACAAACGTGTCAAGCAACCGCGCAAACGCATCCTCCACCGCGCCGCCTAGCACGTCCAGGTCCGCCACCCGCAGCTGCGCCTCCACATTGGCGGCATCCGCGGCGGCAGCGGCCCGCGCCTCAGGCGCATCCACATCCTGCGTACGACGCAGCAACGCCACCTGCGCACGCCCCGCCTTGGCCTCGGCGTCCTTGGGGTTCTCCCGCAGCGCACGGTCGTAGGCGTCAATGGCGCCGTCGTAGTCGCCACGCTCGATGGCGTCGTAGGCCTCCTGATGGAGCGGCGGCAACGGTGCGGGCTCGGGCTCGGCGGCACCGGCATCGGCCCCTGCCCCACCGGCAAGCCCCGCCTGCGCGGCCACCTGCATCACCTGGTCCACCACGCTGCGCAACTGGTCGTCGTCGGGCGCACCCTGGAACAGCGGCACGGGCTGGCCGGAAATCACCGCGAGCATGGCGGGCACGGCCTGCACCTGGAACACCTGCGCCACGCGCGGCTGCTCGTCCACATCCACGGTGGCCAGCAGCATGCCCGCGCGCTCGCCCAACACGCGCTCGATGCGCGCACGCACGTCCGCGCACCCGGGCGCCAGGCGCGTGCACAGCAGCACAAACACGGCTTGCTGCATGGAACGCTCCACCACGCGCTGCAGGTTGAGTTCGGTCACCTCCACCACTTCCACGCCCCCGGGCGCGGCCGATGCCGTACCGCCCACCGGCGCACCCCCCGCGGGAGCGGAGGTCGAGTGGTCGGAGGCTGGGTCGGGCGAGGTTGGCCGGGCGGAGGCAAGCGCGGAGAGGTCCACCGCGCCGCGCGCGGCAAATGAGGGCTGAGACATACTGGTCATGGTCCTAGTCTGGCGTGACGGTCACAAGGTGGTGGTCCGCCGCCACCACCATCGGCTTCACCCCGGAGCCCACCGGCGGCACGTGAATCACCACAAAGTCACGGTACCGATGCACCACGGACGTGGTCAGCGAACCACTCACCAACGCCACGTCGGCATCCTGGAGCGACACGGTGGCCCCCGGGGCGGACACGGAGAATGCCGAGGCCACGGACACGGCCGCAAACACCAACGCCCCACCGTCGGCCGTCTCCAGCACATACGAGTGCGCCAGGTCCGGGTCAATGGTGTCCACATAATTGCCGGCGGCGGCGGCCGCTGCGGAGGTGAGCGTGTCCCGCGCCGTGAACAGCAACTCCGCGTACCGGTCCGGCTCAAACGACGCGGCCAACTCCCCCGACGGCCCCTGACGCAGGTAGTCGAGGTACGTGGCCAGCGCCTCGCCGGGCGTGGGCGACGTGAGGTCCGAGTCAAGCGACAGCTCCGCGGCACCGATGGCATCCGTGGGCATCGCGGGTAGCGCGGCACCGGGAATCATGTGAGCCCAACCACGCAGCGAATACGGCGAGTTCACCGTGTCCTGCACCCACAACGTGACCACGGGAGCGGTGCTGTCGGTGGGCTCCACGGACACGGCGGCCATCACCCGCGGCCAGGTGCTGGACGAGGAGACGTAGATGGCCTGCTGTTCGGTGGGCAACTGGTCGGGCTGGCGCGCGGAATCGGTGGCGGCCACGGTGTACTGGGCGGCGCGCACGGTGGCCGCGTCACCGGAAATGCGGTCCCCGGCCAGCGTGATGTCCTGCGACGCATCGGCGCGGGCAATGGCGTCAAAGGTCTGCAGCACGATGCCCTGCGCCTGGGTGTCCACCAGGCTCGCCTGCCGCTCCATCATGGGCGCGGGGCCCGTCACGGGCGGGGCGGGGGTGCAGGCCGCCAACAGGGTGGCGGCAACTACCCCCACAAGGACGATGCGGGTACGGCCGCTCACGGCGTCTCCTCCTGCTCGGGGGCATCGGCGGCGGGGGCATCGGCCTCCTGCGGCACCGTGGGTGCGGCCTCGTCAAGCGAGGCGACGGGGATGGAACTACCTGCGAGGCGGCGGGCGCGGCGCGAACCGGCAAGAGGCTCGCTGGTGACGGTGCCCGTGGTGGTCTTGGTGCGGCTGGCAAGCCACTCCTCGCCCTTGCTTTGCAGGGGGCGCAGGTCTACCAGCGCAAGCGCCCCGGCCAGCACACCCACGGCAAGCAGCAGGCCGCCCCACCACGTAAGCGGGGTGATCCAGCCGTCGTTGACGTCGCGCACCATGTCAATGGTGACGGACCCCAGGGCCGTACCGTCGGAACTGGAAAGCACCAGCGTCTCCCCTGCGGGGATCACCACGGTGGCAAGGCTTAACGTGCCGGAATCGGACCATGACGCCCGCCAGTGGTCCACCGCGTCGTCGGGCGCGGCGGGCGCGGGGGTCGCGTCCGGGCTGGGCTCAGGGCTGGGCTCGGGACCGGGTGAAGCCTCCGCACCGGGCGACGCCTCGGGGCTAGCAGAGGCCTCGGGTGAGGCGCCGATGCGCTCGGCCGAGCGGGTGTCAAACGTCTCCCACGAGGAGATGCCGGTGACAAACGTCACCGACCGGCCCTCAGCCCATGCGGCCGCGTCACCGGGGCGCGCGGTATGCGCCTCCAGGGCGCCCGTGCCGCTGGCCGTGATGCGCTCCACGGCGTCAATGGCAAAGATCTGTGGCTCCACAAGGACGTGTGGTGTGTCAGCCTCCACCACCGCGCTGACCTGCGTGGAGGGACGCTGGGTGTCAGCGATCCATCCCACGATGAGCAGGATGAGTCCTACCACCCCTGCGGCATATGCAGCCGTGCGTAACGTCACGTATCTCCTCCACGCTGTTGGCGTCCATTCTAGGAGACAACGCACAAGGGGCCCCTGGTGTCCCCACTTTGGCGACACACCGCCCACGCAAGTAGGGTGGTGGGTGCGCTAAGGGCCCATCACAAGGAGAACCAATGGCCGACGAAAACCTGCCCTTCCCGGTGGCGATGCGGGGCTACGACCGCGAGGCGGTTGCCGCTCATATTGCCCGACTCGAGGAGTCGGTTTCGCTTGCCACCAAGGCGGCGGAGGACGCCCGCCGGGAGGCCGCGCAGACCAAGGAGGCCCTTGACGAGGCCAACAAGTCGTTGCGCGAGTCGGAGCAGCCCACCTACCGCGGCCTGGGCGCCCGCATGGAGCAGCTGTTGCGTTCCGCGGAGGAGCAGTCGGCCGATGTGGTGGCACGGGCCAACACGCACGCGCAGGACACGGTGGCACGCGCCACGGTAGCCGCCCAGCAACTGCGGGCCCGCGCGGACAACGAGGTATCCGAGATTTTGGCCCAGGCCCGGCGCGAGGCGGAGGAGATCCGCACGGCCGCCGAGTCCGAGGCACAGGGTGCACGCGAGGCCGCGGAGCGCCACGCCAGCGAACTGCTGGACAAGTCGCAGCGCGATGTGGAGCGCCAGCTGTCCGGCCTCACGGCGGAGCTGAGCGAGCGTCGCAGCACCGTGGAGCGTGAACTGCACGCGTTGCGTGCCACCACGGAACGCGAGACCACGGAGCTGTCCGTGAGCTCGCAACGCGAGGCGGAGGTGCGCATCGAGTCCGCCAAGGCGGAGGCGGAGAATCTGGTGGCGCAGGCCACGGCGGAGGCCAAGCGCCTGCGCACCGAGGCCACGCATCTGCTTGAGGCCGCCACCATTGACGCGGAGCAGACGCGCCAGACCTTGCAGGCCGAGCGCGATGCCGCCGAGCAGGAGATTGAGCGCCTCATGGAGGAGGCACACGCCGCCGCCGCGCAGTTGAGCCAGGAGGCGGAGACGTTGCGCGTGGAGACGGAGCGCACCGCCACCACGCTGCACCAAAACGCCGCGGACACGCTGGCGCAGGCGGAGCGCGATGCCGCGAATGCGCTGGCCGAGGCGGAACGCGATGCCGCCAACAAGGTGGCGGAGGCGGAGCGGGCGGCACAGGCCACGCGCACCCAGGCGGATCATGCGGCGGCCGATGTGCTGGCCCAGGCCCGGCAGCAGGCGCAGGACGCGCTCACCGCGGCACAGCAGGAGGCCAAGGCGCTCGTGGCACAGGCCACCCGCGAGTCCGAGGACGCCCTTGCCGCGGCCGCCGCGGAGGCCGCGGCGCTGCGGGAAGAGGCGCAGCGCGAGACCACGCAGCTGCGCGAGAGCGTCGCGTCGGAGACCACGCATCTACGCACCACCGCCACGGCCGATGCCGATGCCGCCCACGAGGAGGCCCGCCGCACGCGCGAGGACCTGCTGGTGGAGGTGGCACAGCGCCGCGAGGCCGCCCAGAAGGAACTGGCGGAGCGTCACGCCGATGCCAAGGCACAGACGGATGCGATGGTGGCGGACGCGAACCGGCGCGTGGAGGAGGCCGAGGCTCGCCTGGCTACCGCCATCGATCGTGCGGAGGTGACGCGCCGCGAGGCCGAGGCTCACGCCCGCACGTTGCTGTCCAACGCGCGCAACAACGCGGACGAGATTGTCTCCGAGGCCCGTGAGCACGCGGAGAAGATCATCTCCGAGGCCGTGACGGACGCGGAGCGTGAGCGCACCCTCGCCATGCGCGAGGTGGAGGAGCTCAACCGCCAACGCGAGTCCATCACGGGCTACCTGGATGACCTGCGCTCCCTGTTGGTGTCCGACCCGGTGGGTGGGCTTGCCGCCGCCGCCAAGCGCCAAGAACAGCAGGAGCAGCAGGAGCAGCAGCTTCCGCCCACGGCACCGCCCGCCCAGGACTAACCCGGGCCCACGCCGTGAGCGATCCCCTGGAGATGGCGCAACGCCTGCAGCGCGCCCAGGCGGCGGAGTCGGCACGCGCCTCCCAGCTTCTGGCCCAGTTTGTAGCCGATGCGGTGGCCGCGGGGATCGCTCCCGAGCGCCTGCAGGCACGGTCCTACAGCGGCGAGGGCACCTACCGCACCAACGTGACGGGGTGGTATCTCAAACGCAACCGCTCGGTGGGCGTGGACACTCAGGGCCGCTTTTACGTGTTGCACTGCCCGGGTGGGCTGGCCGCACGCCTGCGCGGCGTCACCGTGGAGCCCAGCGACCCTCCCCTGGAGTTGGGCCGCGGTGCGCGCGATGGCGAGTCCATTCCCCTCGCGGATGCCATCGCGTTGCGGTTGGCCGGGGGGAACGCCTGGGGCCGGTGAACCCTACCAGGTGGGTGCAGTGACACGTCGGTGAGCGTCCGGCCCCGTAGGAGCCTTCTGCCACGTCAATAGCCCCGCGTCACGTACCCGTTCGTAACGCCGCAACACCGAATCCACACCCCCAGAAAGTTCGGTAGAAGCGGGCCGGCCTTCATACCTGTCCCCCGTACCCAAGTAAATCATCATGCGCGGCACCAACGCATTACCCACACTGAAAACATCCGCAGGCAGAATCCGGTCGCCAATATCAAATGCAGGACGACCATTATGATATTCCCTGTATGTTCGCGCCCGGAAACATACCCACCGAGAATGCGGAATCACACCACCCACAACGTCCGCCACATAGACGGAGATCAACCCCCACAACCGCATCAAATCGTCATTACGGAAGGTGTTGTAGTGCAGATCTGGGTTCTTGGGAGGGAACGTACGCTCCTTCCACAACGGGTACCAGTCCATCCCGTCGGGCTCATCCCGCAATGCCTTCTCGATGTACCACTCATTCAACGGATCAAGACTCTCCACAGAAGAATCGAGCACAGGCCCACCCGACGCCTCCACCATCAACCGCAACTGCTCCCGCCGCAACGGCAAATCAGCAACAAACCGGTCAAACACCGCATCAGCAGCAGACCACGACTCAAACCACGGCGGAGGACGACGACTCATAGCCCCTAACACCTACCACGTAGGCTTCGCAATACGTCGGTGAGCATCCGGCCCCGTAGGAGCCTTCTGCCACGTCAATAACCCCGCATCACGTACTCGTTCGTAACGCCGCAACACCGAATCCACACCCCCAGAAAGCGCGGTGGAAGCGGGCCGGCCTTCATACCTGTCCCCCGTACCCAAGTAGGTCATCATGCGCGGCACCCGAGCGTTACCCACATTGAACACACCCGCGGGCAGAATCCGGTCGCCAATATCAAACGCAGGACGACCATTATCACGCTCTCTGTATCCTCGCGCCCGGAAACACACCCACCGAGAATGCGGAATCACACCACCCACGACGTCCGCCACATAGACGGAGATCAACTCCCACAACCGCATCAAATCGTCATTACGGAAGGTGTTGTAGTTCAGATCTGGCTCCGACGCGGGAAGAGTAGGTCCCATCCACAACGGGTACCAGTCCATCCCGTCGGGCTCATCCCGCAATGCCTTCTCGATGTACCACTCATTCAACGGATCAAGACTCTCCACAGAAGAATCGAGCACAGGCCCACCCGACGCCTCCACCATCAACCGCAACTGCTCCCGCCGCAACGGCAAATCAGCAACAAACCGGTCAAACACTGCATCAGCAGCAGACCACGACTCAAACCACGGCGGAGGGCGACGACTCATGGAAGATAGATCCTATACGGTATTTTCAAATCGATAAGTAATTTTAGCAGGTCCTCGTCCGGACCAGCCACACCTCTTTGATCGGCGTAGAATACCCACTCGATCGAATGAAACGAGGAATCGTCCGCGACTTCTGCAAGAAAGTTCCCATCGCGCATTGCTTGTGTCCTAGCTCGACCAGAGTAATGCACCTTACCAAACTTTACCTCGTATGCAAAACCCTTAGTCTCGAAGGTCACATCAAAGATCCGCACATCGCCAACGGGATTCGTCACCGCAAACTTATTGACATCTGAGCCCGGAACCTCGAGTAGAAGTTCTCCTTCCGCGTCAATCTCCTTCTGATACGTGCCTTTACCCCAACGAACGACGCTGGCCTTTGAAAACATCTTTTCCAGGTGCGATGGGCTCATGCCACGACGCGCGTACGCCAATATGGCGTCATCGTCGAGTCCATGCCTAGTCTTTACGGCAGTCGCAGCCCCTTCAAAGGCTTCATCAAGTGCCGCAATTCTCACCGGGGAGGGTATGCTCGATGAGCGCCCAATGAACCTCAGCGCTACGGCCGAATCGCCTCCAACACGTGTGGCGAATCTTGCAATTTGCGCTGTGAGCTTTGCGCTGTCGCCCACTATGGGGATAACGCCAAAGGCGCTCAAGGAGGCCCCAACCACATCTCCCTTCACCGCTGACGCTAGACCATCGCGTACGTCGCCCACTATCGCAAAGCCCGCAGCAATTTGGCCACTGAGGAAAGCTACAGTGGTTCCTTCACAGAATGACCCTAGCGTGATATCGCCACACAGGGCACCCCTGGTGAATTCACCCAAATACTCCCACCATGAGTACGAGACATCCGGGAGAGTGGGATCGAAACCCTGGTCCTCGTACCAAACTTCGAAGTCGTCGCCAAAGCCATCGCCGTCCGTGTCCTGCGCTATGGGGTCAGTATTATAGAGAACCCACTCTTCATAGTCATTAATTCCGTCAGGGTCAGAATACGCGTTGAATGCATCTATGAGGTTAGCCACCTCGACCGCGTCAGCCAGTCCGTCACCATCGGTGTCCCGTTTTGTCGGGTCCGACATGAGCCGATACACCTTCGCCTCTTGAGCGTAGCCATACGGGTAAGGGTCCTTTACCTCAGAGCCATCTTCCAGACCGTCGCCGTCAGTATCCGCATCGTAAGGGTCTGTGTAGAGCACTTCGCCCCAATAGGTGCGGAAGCCTCCCAATTCGAACTCATCAGTGAGTCCATCGCCATCAGAGTCGAGTGGCCTGTTGGCCACCACCCCCAAGTCCGCTCCCACCGCGTTGGTGCCCCCGGCAACCCCCCAGGGCACATGGATGCCATTTGTGACCGTTGCCATGACCCGGAGGCGATCCGCGTTGCCATTGCCCACGCCAATGGTGTACATGGTGGTGCCGGACTCCATGACCTGGTGAATGACGTTGGAGTCGTACTGGCCCAAACCATTGGAGATAAGCACGATGGCACGTTCATGCCCCTCGGCACCATACGTGTCTAGCGCGTGTAGTGCTTCCTCAATACGTCCGCTAAGATTCGACTCGTAGGCACTGTAGATGTTGCCTGCGGCCCCATAGGCAAGGAGATGGTTCGCGTCCGGCACCTGGAGCATGCCCCGCGTGGTGCCCGACAAGCCCACCCGGTCACCCTCTTCTAGGTTCAGGATGAGTTCACGTGCGATGTCCACGCGAGTGAAGTCCGGATCGGCGCTGCGCATGCGGGCCGAACTATCGACAATGATCATGACATCCACGGGATTGCGGTCCCGGGGAATGACAGGCTCAACGAGTTCTACCTGCCACGAAGCTTCGAACTTGTCCCGGTCCACCACCACAAAGGGTGAAAAACTCGACGTAGTGACGGTCGCCACGCCGCGGGAGATGTCCACGCTCTGGACGGGGGGAAAGTCCCACCGACCCAAGGCATCAAAGTGCAACACGCCCAAGTTCGCGCCCGGCTCGATGGTGGTGGGATCGAACGGGATCTCCAACGTGCCCGTGGCGCGGGTCAAGGAGCTCACACCCTCCACGTTCACGCCAGTGGACACTGCACCCGGCATGGTGGACAACCACACCTCCGTCGCATCGAGAAGCTCGATGTTGAAGATCGACTCGCCGACGTCCTCCAGTACGAGCGTCGCGCCCGAGGCCGGAGCGGTGAGGGTGCGGGTGTACTTTTCCCGGCCATCACGCACTCCATTCCCATTTGAATCCACGTTCAGCAGATTGGTGCCCAGTTCTGCTTCCTGCGCGTCGGAAAGGCCGTCGCCATCGGTGTCACTCGTCAGAGGGTCGCTACCACGCGCAGCCTCACTCCCGTCGTCAAGCCCGTCACCATCGGTGTCAGGCCGCGCCAGGTTCGTCCCGAGTCCGTTCTCGGCCAAATTGCTCAGGCCATCTCCATCTAGGTCTTCATCGCCATCAGCAACACCATTACCATCAGAGTCCGCGACACTGGGATCGGTAAGCGTTGCCACTTCATCGATATCGGTCAGCCCGTCACCATCGGAATCCACCGACGCGGGATTCGAGCCCCACTGTCTCTCGATTACGTCGGGGACACCGTCACCGTCCGTATCCAGCTGGGGATCGACTTCCCCTCCAGGACCGTCGGTTCCGCCCGGCTCGTCTTCATCCTGTTCAGCTTCTCCTGTCAGGCTTTCACAACCCACAGCGGAATCTGCCGTGTCACTGCATGAGTCAGTACCCCATCCTCCATCGAGGGAGTCAGTGCCTGGGCCACCCACCAAGGTGTCGTGGCCGGTCCCCGCAACAAGCGTGTCGATGCCCGGTCCACCGTGGAGTTCGTCATCGCCGTTCCCAGCATCGAGCAGATCGTCGCCCTTGCCGCCGTCCAGATAGTCGTGGCCGTTGTAGCCGATAAGTGAGTCAACGCCATCGCCTCCAAAGATGCGGTCGTCTCCATCACCGCCATCGATCGAGTCCGCATCCGCGCCGCCCTCGAGAGTGTCGTGACCCGTTCCCCCCGTTAGCGCGTCGGCACCAGCCTCCCCAAAGACGGTGTCATCACCATTCCCACCATCGATGACGTCATCGCCATCCCCTCCAAAAACTGTGTCATCTCCGTTACCGCCATAGATGACATCATTTCCGCCTCCGCCACAGATGACATCTGGGCCGTCAGTGCCACGATGTAGTCAGCACCTTCGGTACCTTCAATGGTGCACGTGTTGGCACTCTCGGCGGGCGAAAGACTCGCCGTGGTCACCACCAGTGCAATAGAAAGCACCACCGCAACTCGCGAAAATAGAAACTTCTCGAACACTGCACCCTCTCCCCAACTCATATATATCTGCGCACACGATAGCGCATATGCGAGTTGGGCGCGTGCTAGGCGGTAACTACAGATATGGAATCCGTGCAGCCACATCCGCCACCACCGGCGCCACCTGCGCCGGCGCCTCGAAAGCGGCCAGATGCCCCACCCCGTCAAGCACCGTGAGGGGAACGTGAAGCGCCGTGGCCATCGCCTCCGAGGCCGCCTGTGAGCTCACCGCGTCCTCCGTGCCCCACACCACCGCGGCGGGTACGTCTAGGCCGGCAAGCACGGCAAGACGATCCGGCCGGGCCGCCATGGCACGCTGCCCCCAGGCGATGCCGGAGCCGCCCTGACGCGCGATGATGCGTGTCACGTCCGCAAGCAGCTCCTCGCGGCGCGCACCGCGCGTGCCCACCAACGGCTCCGCCATGGCGGCGGGATCGGGGGCATGCTCCAGTGCCTCCATGCGCGCCGCGGTCTCAAGGCGCCCCGCCCGCGCCGCCGCATCATCGGCTGTGGCCTTGGTGCCCAGGAGCACCAGCCCCGCCACCGCATCGGCGTGACGCTGGGCGACGGCCATGGCCACGTAGCCTCCCATGGAGCACCCCACCCACAGCGCGGCCGTATGCCCCGTCACCTCACGCATCGCGGCCACCGCGCCGTCGGCAACAAGCTCCAGCGACGGCTCCTCCTGGCTGGCGGGCATGTCCCCCAGGCCGGGCATATCAAAGGTGAGGATGTCGCCGATGGGCGCGTCACGCAGGGCGGGCTCCGCCAGGAGGGGCTCCCATTGCGAGCGGTCAAGGGGGAACGCGTTGACAAGCACCACGGGGGTGCCCTGCGGAATGAGCGTCATGTCTCCTCCTGAGGTCCGGCTGCGGCATCAGCCACGGCGGCGTCTACCACCGCGGCATCGACGGCGGTGGGAAGGGGCAGCGCCTGGGGCGCCACGCGCGCCACCATCTCCGTGAGCACTCGGCGCACGTACTTCTCCCCCACCCACAAATGCTTGGCACCGGGCACATCCACCAGTTCCAGCTGCGTCAGCGGGGCAAAGCGTTCGCGCGCCTGGGCGGGCTGCAAAAAGTCGTCATGCTCGGGGATGAGCGCCGTCACCGGTTTGCCCGTGGCCGCCCACCGCACCATGTCCGCGGTGGTGGCACGGTGCAACGGCGGGGACAGCAAGATGGCACCCTCCACGTCCGTGTCCGCACCATGCATGAGCGCCAGCTCCGTGCCAAAGCTCCACCCCACCAGCCAGCGGTGCGGCAAGCCGCGTGCCACGGCAAAGTCCACGGCGGCCCGAACATCGGCGGCCTCCCCCACGCCCTCGTCAAAGGCGCCCTCGCTCCTGCCCCGCGGCGAGGACGTGCCCCGCGTGTTGAAGCGCAACACCGCCACGCCCGCCAGGTACGGCAACCGCCACGCGGCCTTGCGGAACACGTGCGAGTCCATGAAGCCGCCATGGGTGGGCAGCGGGTGGAGCGTGATCAGCGTGGCCACAATGGGTCCCGATGCGGGCAGGGCGAGTTCGCCCACCAGGGTGAGCCCGTCCGCCGTCACCAGCTCGATGGGTTCGCGCCGTGCGGGTAGCACCGTCATGGCGCCAATGTCCACCGTGCCCTCGCCGGGCGTGCCGTGCTCAGCCACGGGTCCGCCCGTGGGTGTTCCAGCACCCGGTATGCCAATGCCGCCGCTGCTCCGCGGCCGCCTCGGGGCCAAACAACCCGTCCGCGGGCCACGCCACAATATGGGTCACACGGCCATCCACCTCGCGCTGGCACCCCGGACACACGTACGTCTTCTCGCTGGGCCGGGGCACGGCCACGCGGTACTCCTCACCGCCGGGCCCGCGCTCCCGCCGCGCTCCCACGCTTGCCGTGAGGCGCTCCACATCCAGTTCCGGATGCTCCTGGCCGTAGGGGCGCTTGGAGGAACGGCGGGACGATGGCATGGGTCCAGTTTAGGCGGGCCGACGCGTGGGCCGGGGCTGTGCGGTACGCCTCTCAGTACCGTGCGGGCGGGGTGGGTACCGTCTGCGCAAAGCCGTCCACGGGCGTGATGGTGCGCGTGCGGATGGTCTGGGCGTACCAGTACGCCGAGTCCTTCCACGTGCGCTCCCCCGTGGGGTAGTCCACGCGCAGCATGCCAAAGCGCTTGGTGTAGCCGTAGCCCCACTCAAAGTTGTCCATGAGGCTCCACGCCATGTAGCCGCGAATGTCCGCGCCCTCGGCACGCGCCTGCAGCACCGCGCTGAGGTGATCGTGGTAGTAGCGGTACCGGTCACTGTCGCGGATGCGGCCGTCGGCGTCCACCTGGTCCTCCCACGAGGCGCCGTTCTCCGTCACCAGGATGGGAATGCCGGGGAAGTCGCGGGCGATGCGCATGAGGTGCGCGTGGAGCCCCGAGGGGTCCACGTTCCAACCCATGGTGGTGCGCTTGCCAATGAGCGGCATGAACTCCACGTCGTCCGCCCCCGGCCAGCAGGAGAACCGCGAGGCCTTGTGGCCGTCCTCCCCCGAGTCCACGCGCGGCCCGCTGTGGTGGCGCACTGAATGCGAGGAGTAGTAGTTCACGCCAATGAGGTCCACGGTGCCCCGCACCGTGTCCATGTCGCCGTCGTGCACAAAGGACCAGTCGGTGATGTCCCGCGTGGAGTCCAGCGTCACCTGCGGGTAGGTGCCCTGCGTGAGCGGCTGAATGAACACGCGGTTGGCAAGCGCATCGATCTTGTCCGCCGCGGCCACGTCGCGCTCGTCCGCCACGTTCCACGGGCGGGGCAGGTGGGAGTTGAGCACAATGCTCACCACCGCATCGGGCTTGACCTCCTTGATGGCGCGGTAGGCAAGGCCATGCGCAAGGTTGAGGTGGTGCATGGCGGCAAGCGAGTCCGCGTGGTCCGAACGCCCGGGCGCATGCGAGCCGGAGCCGTAACCCAGGAACGCCGAGCACCACGGCTCGTTAAACGTGGTCCAGTACGTCACGCGGGAGCCAAACTCCTCCACGGCACGGCGGGCGTAGGCCGCAAAGGCCTCGGCGGTGGCGCGGGAGGGCCAGCCGCCCGCGTCCTCCAGCGGCTGCGGCAGGTCCCAGTGGTACAGCGTGACAATGGGCTCGATGCCGGCCTCCTCCAGCGCATCCAGCAGCCGGTGGTAGAAGGCAAAGCCCTCCTTGGAAAACTCGCCGCTGCCCGTGGGCTGAATGCGCGGCCATGCAAGCGAGAGGCGGTACGCACCCAGGCCCAGCTCCGCCATGGCGGCCACGTCGCTGGCGTAGCAGTGGTAGTGATCGCAGGCCACGTCACCCGTGTCGCCGTTCACCACCCTGCCGGGCGTGTGAGAGAAGGTGTCCCAGATGGACGGGCCACGGCCGCCCTCGGCCACGGCGCCTTCAATCTGGTAAGAAGCGGTGGCGGCACCAAAGAGGAAGTCCGCCGGAAATGTGAGAGCATCAGGCATGCGCCCGAGTCTACACGAAACGTTTCGAGTGTCACCGGGGATTTTTTAGAACAGCCGCGTGGAGACGTCCTCCGCGCCGCGCATCGCGTCGTAGTCCAGCACCAGGCAGCGGATGCCGCGGTCCTCGGCCAGCACGCGCGCCTGCGGCTTGATCTCCTGCGCCGCAAACACCCCCGTGACCGGCGCCAGCAGCGGGTCGCGGTTGAGAAGCTCCAGGTAGCGCGTCAGTTGCTCCACGCCGTCAATGTCCCCGCGACGCTTCAGCTCCACCGCCACCGTGTGCCCGTGGTGGTCCTTTGCCAGGATGTCCACCGGGCCAATCGCGGTCATGTATTCGCGCCGCACCAGGGTGTGCCCCTGACCCAACAGCTCGATTTGCTCGGCCAGCAGCTCCTGAAGGTGCGACTCGACGCCCTCCTTGATCAGGCCCGGATCCGCACCCAACTCGTGCTCGGCATCGGCAAAGACCTCAAAGATCTCAATCTCCAGGCGGTCATCGCTCTTGGCGTGTTGCACCACCCAGGTTTCCACGGGGCCCGCGCCGTCCTCTCCGACCGCTCCGTCCTCGCCGGGCGTCACGCGCATGGTGCACGGCGGGCTCATCCAGTTGAGCGGCTTGTAGGAGCCGCCATCGGAATGCAACAGCACCGAGCCATCGGCCTTGATCATGATGGCGCGCGTGGCAAGCGGCAGGCTCGCGTTGAGCCTGCCGCTGTACCGGGCCGCGCAGCGGGCAATCACCACGCGCACGGCACGCTCACGCCTCGGCGGAAGGGACCACCGGGCGTGCCACGAGCGTCACGTTGTTGTGGTCAAAGGACACAAAGCCCCGCGTGATGTCCACGGTCCACTCCCCGCCGCCCGTAGGGGTCACCTTGACGGTGCCCTTGCCCAGCAGCGACAGCAGCGGCTCATGACCGGGCAGGAGACCCAGCGAACCCTCAACCGAGGGCGCGCTGACAAAGGACGCCTGTCCCTTCCACAGCACGCGGTCGGGGGCCACGATCTCGACGGTCAGCGCCATGGCTTAGCCGATCTCCTTCTGGATGCGCGCCCAGTTCTGCTCCAGGTCCTCCACACCACCAATGTTGAAGAAGGCCTGCTCGGCTACGTGGTCGTACTCACCCTCGCAGATGCCCTTGAACGCCGTGATGGTCTCCTCCAGCGGCACCGTGGAACCGGGAACACTCGTGAACTGGGTGGCCATGTAGGTGTTCTGCGACAAGAACTGCTGAATCTTGCGCGCGCGGGACACGATGATCTTGTCCTCTTCGGACAACTCGTCCACACCCAGGATGGCAATGATGTCCTGGAGCTCCTTGTTGCGCTGCAGGATGGCCTTGACCGAGGTGGCCGTGTCGTAGTGGCTGGCACCCACGTAACGCGGGTCCAGGATGCGCGAGGTAGAGGCCAGCGGATCCACGGCCGGGTACAGACCGCGCGAAGCGATCTCACGGCTGAGCTCCGTGGTGGCGTCCAGGTGCGCAAAGGTGGTGGCAGGTGCGGGGTCCGTGTAGTCATCCGCGGGCACGTAGATGGCCTGCAGCGACGTGATGGAGTGACCACGCGTGGACGTGATGCGCTCCTGCAGCAGACCCATCTCGTCCGCCAGGTTGGGCTGGTAGCCCACCGCGGAAGGCATGCGGCCCAGCAGGGTGGACACCTCGGAGCCCGCCTGGGTAAAGCGGAAGATGTTGTCGATGAACAGCAGCACGTCCTGCTGCTGCACGTCGCGGAAGTACTCCGCCATGGTCAGCGCGGACAGCGCCACCCGCAGACGCGTGCCCGGCGGCTCGTCCATCTGGCCAAACACCAGAGCGGTCTGCTTGATGACGCCCGACTCGGTCATCTCCTGGATGAGGTCGTTACCCTCACGGGTGCGCTCCCCCACGCCCGCAAACACGGACACACCGTTGTGGTTGTTGGCCACGCGGTAGATCATCTCCTGGATGAGCACGGTCTTACCCACACCCGCGCCACCAAAGAGGCCAATCTTGCCACCCTGCACGTACGGGGTCAGGAGGTCAATGACCTTGATGCCCGTCTCAAACATCTGGGTCTTGGACTCCAGCTGGTCAAAGGCCGGGGGCTTGCGGTGAATGGGCCAGCGCTCCGTGATTTCCACGGTCTCGCCGGGCTCCGCGTTGAGTACGTCACCGGTCACGTTAAACACGTGGCCCTTGGTGACGTCACCCACGGGCACGGAGATGGGGGCGCCGGTGTCCGTCACCGTGGCGCCACGCACCAGGCCGTCGGTGGGCTTGAGCGCGATGGCACGCACCATGTTGTCGCCCAGGTGCTGCGCCACCTCCAGCGTCATGTGGAGCACGCCCTCGTCCTCGCCCTGCGTGCTGAGGTCGATGTCCACGGTCAGCGCGTGGTACAGGTCCGGAATCGCGTCGGCGGGGAACTCGATGTCAACAACCGGGCCAATCACGCGGGCCACGCGGCCCGTGACGATGCCCTCGTGGGCAGCCTTCGCGGCATCGGCCTTGGCGGGCGTGGCCTTGGAGGCAGCCTTCTTGGCAGGAGCCTTCGCGGCCGGGGCCTTAGCGGTGGGGGTCATGGTCTCTTGTCTCCGATCACGACGCCGCCGCGAGCGCATCGGCGCCCGAGACGATCTCGCTGATTTCCTGGGTGATCTCGGCCTGGCGAGCCGAGTTGGCAAGCCGGGTGTAGTTACGAATGATGTCTTCCGCGTTGGTGACGGCGGTGTTCATGGCCCGCTGCCGGCTCGCCAGCTCTGAGGCCGCGGCCTGCAACAGGCACGAATAGATGCGCTGCTCCACATAGCGGGGCAGGAGCGCGTCCAGCACGTCCTCGGCGGAGGGCTCAAAGTCGTACAACGGCTCCACTCCCTCGCCGGGCTCGGCCACACCCTCCACAATCTCCAGCGGCAGGAGGCGGATCACACGCGCCTCCTGGCTCACCATGGACGTGAAGTGCGTGTACACAATGTGCAGCTCGGAAACGCCCTGCTCCGCGGGAGCGAGGATCAGCGCAAGCAGCTGCGCCGCAATCTCCTCGGCCGTGCCATGCGACGGCGAGTCCGAGCCACCCGTCCACTGCCCCGCAAGCGTGCGGCGGCGGAACGTGTAGTAGGACACCGCACGGCGGCCCACCGCAAACTGCACCACCTCGCGTCCCTCCTTTTCCAAGGAGTCGCGCAGACGCTCGGCCTCACGGATGGCGTTGGCCGAATAGGCCCCCGCCATGCCGCGGTCCGCGGTGATGACTAGCATGGCCACGCGGGTGGTGTCCTGGCGCTTGGTCAGGAGCGTGTGCTCCACGGTGGAGTGGGTGGCCACGGCGCTGATCGCCCGCGTGATGGCACGCGAGTAGGGCGCGGCGGCTTCCACGCGGCCGCGCGCCTTCCCGATGCGCGAGGCAGCGATGAGCTCCATCGCGCGGAAGATCTTCTTCAGCGACTGTGTCGACCGGATCCGCTGCCGGTAGACGCGCTGCTGTCCGCCCATGGGTCCTTACTTCTTCTTCTTGGCGACGATCTGCTCCTGCTCGACGTCAACGGTTTCACCGTCGGCCACCGAGCTGGTGGTGTGCAGTTCCGTGTTCTCGGAGGCGAGGAACGTGGAGACGAACGAGTCCACCACGGTGTGCAGCTGGGCCTCGTTCTCGTCGGAGAGCGCACCGGTGGTGGCAATGTCCGTGAGGATGGACGTGCGCGAGCGCAGGTGGTCAATGAGCTCGCGCTCAAAGCGCAGCACGTCGGACACGGGGATCTTGTCCAGCTTGCCCTTGGTGCCCGCCCAGATGGAAACCACCTGCTCCTCCACCGCGTACGGCGAGTACTGCGGCTGCTTGAGCAGCTCCATGAGGCGCGCACCCCGCGTGAGCTGCTGGCGCGACGCCGCATCGAGGTCCGAGGCGAACATGGCGAACGCCTCGAGCGAGCGGTACTGCGCCAGGTCAATCTTCAGCGTGCCGGAGACCTTCTTCATGGCCTTGACCTGCGCCGAACCACCCACGCGGGACACGGAGATACCCACATCGATGGCGGGACGCTGGTTGGCGTTGAACAGGTCCGACTGGAGGAAGATCTGGCCGTCGGTGATGGAGATGACGTTGGTGGGGATGTACGCCGAGACGTCGTTGGCCTTGGTCTCAATGACGGGCAGACCCGTCATGGAGCCGGCACCCATCTCGTCGGACAACTTGGCGCAACGCTCCAGCAGGCGGCTGTGCAAGTAGAACACGTCACCGGGGTATGCCTCGCGGCCCGGCGGGCGGCGCAGCAGCAGGGACACGGCACGGTAGGCCTCGGCCTGCTTGGACAGGTCATCAAAGATGATCAGCACGTGCTTGCCGTCGTACATCCAGTGCTGGCCAATGGCCGAGCCGGTGTACGGCGCCAGGTACTTGAAGCCCGCGGGGTCCGAGGCGGGAGCGGCCACGATGGTGGTGTACTCCATGGCGCCGGCCTCCTCGAGCGCGCCGCGCACCGAGGCAATGGTGGAACCCTTTTGACCGATGGCCACGTAGATGCAGCGCACCTGCTTGTTCGGGTCGCCCGACTCCCAGTTGTCCTTCTGGTTGATGATGGTGTCGATGGCGATGGCCGTCTTGCCCGTCTGGCGGTCACCAATGATCAGCTGACGCTGGCCACGGCCCACGGGAATCATCGCGTCAATGGCCTTGAGGCCGGTCTGCAGCGGCTCGTGCACCGACTTGCGCTGCATCACGCCGGGAGCCTGCAGCTCCAGCGCGCGGCGCCCGGTGGTCTCAATCTCGCCCAGACCATCGATGGCGTTACCCAGCGGGTCCACCACGCGGCCCAGGTACCCGTCGCCCACGGGAACCGCAAGCACCTCGCCCGTGCGGCGCACGGTCTGGCCCTCTTCAATTCCGGTGAACTCACCAAGGATGACCACACCAATCTCGCGCACGTCGAGGTTCAGGGCAAGGCCCAGCGTGCCGTCCTCAAAGCGCAGCAGCTCGTTGGCCATGCAACCGGGAAGCCCCTCCACCTGCGCAATGCCGTCGGCGGCGAGCGTCACGGTGCCCACCTCGTCGGTCACGGCGCCGGTCGGCTCGTATGACTTCACATACGTGTCGAGCGCAGCCCGAATCTCCTCGGGGCTGATCGTCAACTCGGACATTCACTCTCTCCTTGTTCCGCGTGATGCTGCGGCTTGCGTCGGACCTAGCCGACCAGTCGTCGTCGTGCGTCGTCGAGCCGGGTGAGGACGGTGCCGTCCACCACATCCGAGCCGACCTGAACCTTGATGCCACCGAGGACCTCGGGGTCGATGGCAACGTTGATCTGAACTCCACGCCCATAGGCGCGGGTGAGGATGTCGCTCAGGCGCGCGCGCTGCGCCGCGCTGAGTTCCACCGCGGAGGTCACCGATGCCACCAGGCGGCTTTCGCGCTGCACGGAGGTCTCGATGAGCTGACGGATGGTGGTGAGCACACGCTCCCCGCGCGGTGCCGCGACGGCGCGCTGCACCAGGGCAAGCGTGATCGGGTGCACACGCGAGGCGAACACGCTGTCCACCAGCGTGGCTCGCGACGCCCGCGGCGAGGCATGGTCCTCCACCGCCAGCAACAAGGCCCGCTGAGACACCAGCTCGCGCTCCACCTGGAACAGCTCGTCGGCCACGCGCCCGGACACCTTCGCGGACTCGGCGGCCGCAAACAGCGCCTCGTAACCCGCGTCGGTGAGGGCATGCGCGAGGTCACCCTCGTGCGACCACCGGGAGGCCACCGCATCGGCCACCACGGTGCGTGCCCGTGCATCGAGCGCACCAAAAAGCGAGCCCACCAGGACGTCCTTGTCGGAGCCCGGCCGTGCGGGGTCAGTCAGGGCACGGCGCAGCGACGCCGAACCGTCCACCGTGTCCACCACCGCGAACAGCTGCTCGGCCAGGCGCGTGCCGTCCTTGCCCGCGGCAAGCGCCACGGGGGCAAAGGCGCGCACCACGGCGTCGCGCGAGCGCTGACTGGTTCCCCGCATCGTTTAGCCCTTCTTGACCTGGAGTCCGGAGTCGAGCTCGTCAAGGAACGAGTCGATGACCCGCTGCTGACGCGCCCCGTCCGCAAGCGCCTCGCCCACAATGCGCGAGGCGAGCTCGGTCGCAAGCGACCCAATCTCCGCGCGCAGCGAGACCACGGCCTGCTGACGCTCGGCCTCAATCTGCTTGTGGGCGTTCTCCACCAGACGGTCCGCGTCGTGCTGGGCACGCTCACGGTTCTCGGCCACAATCTGCGCGGCCTCGGCACGCGCGGATTCGCGAATCTTGGCAGCCTCGGCGCGAGCGTCACGCAACTGCGCGGTGTACTCATCTAGGGCGGCCGCGGCTTCGGACTGGGCCTTCTCCGCCTTGAGGATGCCACCCTCGATGAGCTCCGCGCGCTCGTCAAGCACCTTCTGCAACTTGGGCATCAGGAGCCAGAGGAACACCGCCACGATCACCAGGAAGATGACCGTGGACCACAGGAGGTCGTAGTTCGCGGGGATGATGGGGTTGGGCGTGGTGCCCTCCTCCGCGGCTACGAGTACGGCAGCGATACTCATTACCGGAAGAGGAAGCCGGTGATCAGGCCCAGAAGCGCAAGCACCTCAACGAACGCCACACCAATGAACATGGTGGTGCGCAGCTGGCCGGCAACCTCGGGCTGACGGGCCATGCCCTCAACGGTCTTGCCAATGAGCAGGCCAAGGCCGATGCCGGGGCCCAGGGTGGCGAGGCCGTAGCCGATGGTGGCAACGTTGCCGGACACCTCAGCAAGAGTGGTGATATCCACGTGATTCCCTTTCGTTGATGTGGGGCGCCAGGTGCCCCACACGCGTTTTTAGTGTTCCTCCTCGACCGCCATGTTGAGATACACGGTCGAAAGCATGGTGAAGACGTAGGCCTGGAGCAGGGCCACAAAGATCTCAAAGAGCGTGAAGGCCAGGCCCGCCGCAAGCGAGACCGCGCCGGTGGCCTTCATCCAGCCGCTGGCCTCAAACAGGAAGTACTGGGTGGCGCTGAAGCACAGCACCAGCAACAGGTGGCCGGCAATCATGTTGGCGGTAAGTCGCAGCGCCAGCGTGAAGGGACGCAACACAAACAGCTGCAGTGCCTCGATGGGGGTCAGCAGGATGTAGACCAGCTTGGGCACACCGGGCGGGAAGAGCGAGTTCTTGAAGTACTTACCCGCGCCGTGGGTCTTGATGCCCACCGCGAGGTACAGCACGTAGACCCACCCGGCCATGATGAGCGGCAACCCAATGAGCGAGGTACCCGCGATGTTGAGGAACGGGATGACGCCCGTGAGGTTGAAGAACACGATGGTGAGGAACAAGGTGGTGAGGAAGGCCACGTAGGGCTTGGCCTTCTCCTTGCCCATGACCTCTTCCACCACCTGCACGCGCACAAAGTCAAGGCCCAGCTCCACAAGGGACTGGAAGCGACCGGGGATGACGCGGGCGCGGGCCGCCACAATCCAAAAGACCAGGATGAGCAGCACCGCGGCGATGACGCGCACCAGCGTGATGCGGTTGAACTCAAAGAGGGTGCCGTCAAACAGCAACGCGTCCGGGTAGAACTCATTGATGGAGGGCGCGTGGAAGCCGTTGGAGTGGGTCAACCAGCTCCAAAAGCTCTCCGAGGTTGCCTCGGAACCGTCGCTTGCGGCGACGATGTGGGCAGTGCTCACCAGACTCACGATGCGTATGTCTCCCGGAAGTGACCTGCCGAGCACGCATCACCGCGCACCCGGGATCAATGTGGAATTGGCGAAAGCCTAACTTATGTCGAGGCCCCTCGTGTACTCGGGTCCACGTGGGGTACCCGAGCGCGACGCATCGCCACAAGGTCCAAGGTCACGGATGTGAGCACTCCCACTGCGATAGTGAGCGCAAACGGCACCTTCTCAAAGCCCTCGATATCCCGGATGATCACCACCGCCACCAGCAGCAGCGCCATCTTGGCCAACCACGAAAACCCCACCCATGCGGCCATGGTGGCGGCGGGCAGCGTGTGGGCCTTGAGCATCACCATCGGCGTGGTGAGAGTCACCACGGCCACCAGCGCCACCCCCACCAGCGCGGCCACCGCCCCCGGCCAACCACGCCACAGCGCCGATGCCCCCACCGCCACCACCGCAAGAATCACCAAGGCGAGCGCGCTCGCTCGCAACGCCCAGCGGTACCCGGCTGCTTCACCCATGATGTGCCTCCTGTGACTGTGTGACCGCCTGCGTGGCGTCGGCATCGGTGTCCGCACCGGCATCGGCGTCCGGCATGGCCCAACCCAACGCCGCCGCCAGCCGGTGGAGTTGCCGCCGCATGCCCGGCGAGAACGTGATGAACGCCGCCACCGCAATACCCGCGGCCAACAACAGCACCGCGTACCGCAACCTCAAGAAAACCAGCGACACGGCGCCAAAGGCGAGGACAAAGGTCCACAGCCACAACACCGCCACCGCCCAGCGGTGCGAGTGCCCGTGACGCAACAGCTGGTGATGCAGGTGGTGCGAGTCCGCCTGGAACGGCGACTGCCCCTTGCCCATGCGCCGGATGAACGCCGCCGTCATGTCCACAAGGGGCACGGCAAGCACCATCAACGGCAACACGATGGGGATGAACGCGGGGATGGACTCGCGTTGGTTCACCACCTCGGGGTCAATCTGGCCCGTGACAATGATGGTTGCGGCCGCAAGCATCAAGCCCAGCACCATCGACCCCGAATCCCCCATAAAGATGCGGGCCGGGTGCACGTTATGCGGCAAAAAGCCCAGGCATGCGCCCACCATCACCGCAAGCACCACGGTGGCAAGCGAGGAGTAGTCGCCCGACGACGCCCCGCGCGCCAGCACGTACGTGTACGTCATGAGTGCGAGGCCACCCACGGCCACCACCCCCGCGGCCAGGCCATCAAGGCCGTCCACAAAGTTCACGGCGTTCATGGCCACCACCACCACCACCACGGTGGCCATGAGGGAGAGGTAGCTGGAGCCAATGGTGAGCCCCCCAATGGGCACCGCCACCAGCTGCACGCCACCCCACGCCATGACCAGCGCGGCCAGAATCTGCCCGGCCAACTTGGCCATCCAGTCCAGGTCCCAGATGTCGTCAATCACGCCCAGCACGCACACCATGGCGGCACCCGCCATCACCGCCCACGCGGAATTGGACACCTCAAAGATGCCCGCAAGGAACGGGACGGTGGAGGCCACCACCAGGCCGGACGCGAGGCCCACAAAGATCGCCACGCCCCCCAGGCGCGGCGTGGGAGTGGTGTGGACGTCGCGCGCACGCACCGCCGTCACCGCGCCCACCCGGTAGGCCACCGAGCGCATCAGCGGCGTGGTGATGAACGTCACGAGTGCCGCGATCACCACCAACGTCAGGTACACCTTCACGCGGTGGGCTCCCCCGCATCGGGCGCGAGGGCCGCCGCCCCCACCACCGCCTCAATGTCCGCACGCGTCACTCCGCCCTCACGCACCACCCTGAGGTACTCCCCCGTCGCGTCCACAATGGTCGAGGCCACGCCCAGCGGGCTGTCACCCGCGTCGAGAATGACGGCCACGGACTCGCCCAGCTGCTCCAACGCCTGCGTGGCCGTGGTGGCGGCCGGCTGACCCGTCCGGTTGGCGCTGGTCACCGCAAGCGGCCCCGTGCGCTGCAACAACGCGAGCGCTCCGGCGTGGTCCGGCACTCGGACAGCCACGGTGCCATGCGTATCACCCAGGTCCCATGCCAGGCTGGGCTGAGCCCACAAGATCAGCGTGAGCGCGCCCGGCCAGAACGCCTCCATGAGCGCCTCCGCATGCGCGGAAATGTCCCGGGCAAGGCCCCGCACCGTGAACGCGCTGGGCACCAACACCGGCGGCGGCATCTGCCTACCGCGTCCCTTGGCGGCGAGCACTGCCGCGACCGCGGCGGGCTGGAAGGCGTCGGCCCCCACGCCGTAGACCGTGTCCGTGGGCATGACGATCACGCGACCGCCCTGTACGGCGTGAACGGCAGCGTCCAGGGAGGGGCCCCAGGTGGCTGGGTCGTCTACGGGCAGGATCACGTGTGCCAGTCTCGCACAGGGCGTGCCCCATCCGGCCCGGGACTATCCGTTGTGCGTCAGAAAGTGCCGGTGCGCCGCACATCAATCCGCACGGTACCGGTCTGCGCCCGGTGCGCGTGCGAAAGTGACGGTGACACTGACGTTGCGCCATGCGCCCCGCGGTGAAACGCAGGCCATGTCAGCGTGACCGTCACTTTCTCACCGCCGCCGGAGTCCGGAGGGGCTGCCGGAGGGGGACGAACCGGAGGTGCTGCCGAAGGGAACGAACCGGAGGGTCGGCGAGCAGCACGACGTGCCCACTTTCCCGTCATCATGCGCAACATCTGAAAGTTTCTTACATTCCGTTTAGTTATTGCGTAGTTTTGATTCGCTTGTTACAGTCGCCTCGATGGCGTCAACGGGGACGCCACTGAGCAGAGACCGCGAGACATGACCCAGGAACGCCGGTACCCCAGCAGGAACCAGATCATCGTGGCTGCCGTGGTGGCCGCGCTCCTGATCGCGGGAGGCATTGTGGCCGTGATCCAGACGCACCGCACCGCAGGCGACACCCCCACCCGAGCAGGCAGCCCCCTCTCCCTCAGCGACGGGCGCGGTGCCACCGTGCCGTTCGTGGAGATCGAGACAGAGAACGCGAATCACACCGGAACCCTCATTGGCCCCAGCCGAGCACCCGGCACCCTCGCCGCCGAGGCTTCGGGCCGGAAGGCCGTGCGCCTCGCGCCCGGCGAGTACATCGAGTTCCGCCTGGGCGAGGCCGCCAACTCCATCGTGATCCGCGCGAGCGTGCCCGACGGCCAGGAGGGCACCCTGCGCGTGAGCGCACCCGGCATGGACCCCGTAGACGTTGAGGCCACCTCCCGTTACAGCTGGTTCTACGGTCAGTACCCCTTCACCAACAACTCGACGGCAGGCAACCCCCACCACTTCTACGCCGAGTCCCGCGCCCTCCTGGGCACAGAACTGCCGGCGGGCACCGTGGTGCGTGTCGAGCCCGGTCCCGGTGCAGACCACTACACCGTGGACCTTGCCGACTTCGAGTTGGTCGCACCCCCCGCCGAGCAACCGGAGGGCTCGGTGTCGGTAGTCGACTTTGGTGCGGACCCCACCGGCGTCGCCGAGTCCGCCGACGCCTTTGACCGCGCCATCGCGGCGGCGCGCGCCGCATCGGGCGTGGTGTGGATCCCCGAGGGGACCTTCAAGGTCTCGCGTCACCTGATCGTGGACCAGGTAACGCTGCGCGGCGCCGGCCCCTGGCACAGCGTGCTCACGGGCGACGGCGTGGGCGTATACGGAAAGTTCGTGGCAGACGGCGGGCCAAGCCGGAACGTCGAACTCCACGACTTCGCCATCATCGGCGAGGTGGACAAGCGCGTAGACAGCGAGCAGGTCAACGGCATTGGCGGCGCGCTGGAAGACTCTCTTATCTCCAACCTCTGGATCCAGCGCACCAAGGTGGGCATCTGGGTGGACGGGCCCTTTGACAACCTGAAGATTGTGGACTGCCGCCTGCTGGACTTCACCGCCGACGGCGTGAACTTCCACCGGGGCGTGACCAACAGTTCCGTGGAAAACACCTTTGTGCGCAACAGCGGCGACGATGGCCTGGCCATGTGGGCGGACACCGACCAGAACGTGGGCAACGCGTTCCGCGGCAACACGGTGGTGGCGCCCATCCTGGCCAACGGCATCGCCATCTATGGCGGCAAGGACATCACCGTGGAGGGCAACCTTGTGGCCGACACCCTGGCCGAGGGTGGCGGCATCCACGTGGGCAACCGCTTTGGTGCGGTGCCCGCCGAGGGCGAGTTTGTGATCACCCAGAACACCGTGCTGCGCGGTGGCACGCTCGACCTCAACTGGAAGTTTGGGGTGGGGGCAATCTGGTTCGATGCGCGTGAGCTACCGCTCACCGCCCACATCACCGTGACGGACATGGACCTGATTGACAGCAGCTACGAGGCCGTGCAGCTGCTCAACAGCTCCATCACCGACATCCACTTTGAGGACGTGACGATCAAGGGCACGGGCACGCACGCAATCCAGGTGCAGACCGAAGGACACGCGTCCTTCCGCAACGTCACGGCAAGCCACGTGGGCGGGCCCGGCGAAATCTTCAACTGCGCCACGGCGGAGAACTTTGTCATTGAGGACCTGGGCGGCAACTCCGGCTGGGACAACCGTTACTGCGACGCCCACGTGACGGGCGCTACCCGGCTGTGGGATTCGACCACCGCCGCCGATGCCGTGGCACCCACCGAGGACATCGATCCCGGCCTTCCCGACCTCCGGTACGCACCCACGAGCGACGACACCCCCGCATCGGCGACGGGCCCGCGCTTGGGTGCCACCGCCACCGCCGGAACCGCACTCCCCGGCTTTGCCCCCGAGGGTGCCAACGACGGTAACCCGAGCACCTACTGGGAGGGTGAAGGCGAGTTCCCGCACTGGATTGAGTTCACGCTGGACGAGCCGACCACGGCCTCCGAACTGCTCCTGTCGCTTCCTCCGGTGGCTGCCTGGGAGGCCAGGACGCAGACCATCACCGTGTCCATTGCGGGCGCGGATGGCGAGATGCGCGTGGTCGCAGAAAACGTGGACGCGCTGTTTGATCCCGCACAGGACAACCTCGCGGTGGTGCCGTTGGGCGGGACGGAGTCGATTGCCGTGCTGCACATCGAGTTCCACGGCAACACCGCGTGGCCGGCAGGCCAGATCGCTGAGGTGGGGCTGCGCTAGCGGGTCACTCCCGCGCCCGCCACAGGGCACCTCGCGCTCACCTCTCGTGACCGTGAGAAAGTGACGGTCAGACGGACATGGGTGCTGGATTCCCCGTTCACGTCGGGGTGCCGTGTCAATCTGACCGTCACTTTCTCACGGGCAGGTGGCGGTACGCAGCCAAAGTCCGCTACAGGGCCCTGCGGGCAACCAGCATCCGGTCTCGGCCGGTGAGGTCGGGCGCCGTCCGCACCTGCTCCCAGCCGCCCCGCGCGTGCGCCTCGTCCCGTGCCGCCCTGCCCTGGGAATCGGCATGCTCCATCACCAGGAGGCCTCCGGGGCGCAGCAGGCGAGCGGCCGCCGCAAGCACCGCGCGCGGAATCTCCAGCCCATCGATGCCGCCGCCATACAGGGCCAGCTCCGGGTCGTGGTCGCGCACCTCCGGGTCAATGGGCACCTGATCCGGCGGAATGTACGGCGGGTTGGCCACCACCACGTCCACCGTGCCGTCCAGCTCCGCAAACACCGTGGCGTCGCGCACATCCCCCGTGAGTACCTGGGCAAGCACGATGCCAAACGCGGCAGCGTTGGCCCGCGTCAGCTCCGTCGCCTCGGCCGAGGCGTCCATGGCATACACCCGCGCACCCCGCACCTCGCTGGCCACCGCCAACGCCATGCCACCGGCGCCACAACACAGCTCCACCACCACCGGGTCCCGGCGCTGGCGCCGCACCGCGGCCGCCTCATCGATGGCCACCTGCGCCACCATCTCCGTCTCCGGACGCGGCACAAACACACCCCGGCGCACCTCAAGGCTGAGGTGCCTAAACGGCGCCCAGCCCACCAGGTGTTGCAGTGGTTCGCGGCAGCGGCGGCGTTCCACCAGTGCGGCAAAGCGCGCCTCAAAGTCCGCCGGGAGCGCCTCGGGGGGCAGCACCGGAAAGCGCTCCAGCCCCAGCACGTGCGCCGCAAGCGCCCGGGCATCGGCCGCGGGGGACGGGACGCCAGCCTCGGTCAACACCGCCGATGCGGCGGCCACGTACTGGGCAAGGGTGAGGGTCACGGTGTGCCCCAGAAAATTACTGCTCGCCTGCCAGGCGCGCGGCCTCATCGGCGTCGATGGCGGACTGGATGACCGGCCCCAACTCGCCGCCCAACACCTGATCCAGGTTGTAGGCCTTATACCCCGTGCGGTGATCCGCGATGCGGTTCTCGGGGAAGTTATAGGTGCGAATGCGCTCCGAGCGGTCCACGGTGCGCACCTGCGACTTACGCATGTCGCTTGCCTCCGCCTCGGCCGCTTCGCGCTGTGCGGCAAGCAGGCGCGCGCGCAAAATACGGAAGGCGCTCTCCTTGTTTTGCAGCTGGCTCTTCTCGTTCTGACAGCTCACCACAATGCCCGTGGGGATGTGGGTGAGGCGCACGGCGGAGTCCGTGGTGTTGACGGACTGGCCACCCGGACCGGAGGAACGGAACACGTCAACCCGCACGTCATTGGGGTCCAGCTCCACCTCCCCCACCTCTTCTACCTCGGGGAACACCAGCACGCCCGCGGCCGAGGTGTGAATGCGGCCCTGGGACTCGGTGGCGGGGACGCGCTGCACGCGATGCACGCCACCCTCATACTTCAGGTGCGCCCACACGCCATCCTCGGGCTGCACCGCCCCGGAGGCCTTGATGGCCACCGAGATGTCCTTGTAGCCACCCATGTCCGTGTGGTTGGCCTCCAAGACCTCGGTCTTCCAGCCCTGGTGCTCCGCGTACTTGAGGTACATCTTGAGCAGGTCGCCGGCAAACAGCGCGGACTCCTCGCCACCCTCGCCGGACTTGATCTCCAAGATCGCGTCGCGGGCGTCGTCGGGGTCGCGGGGAATCAGGATGCGCCGGAGCGCCTCCGTGGTGTCCTCCACCGCCGTCTCAAGCGCCGGGATCTCGGCCGCAAACTCGGGGTCGGCATCGGCCATCTCCCGGGCGGCCTCAAGGTCGTCTACCGCACTCTTCCAGGCATGATGTGCGGCCACCACGCGGCCGAGCTCCGCAAAACGCCGCCCGAGCGTACGCGAGCGCGCCCCGTCGGCATGCACCGCGGGGTCTGCTAGCTGGCGCTCAATGTGGGCGTACTCGTCCAGCAAAGGCTGAACGGCCGCGAAGGTCTCGGCCACGTGGAGGAACGTCCGCGTTACTTCTTGCCGTAGCGCTGCTCAAAGCGTGCCACGCGACCACCGGTGTCCATGATCTTCTGCTTGCCCGTGTAGAACGGGTGGCAGGCCGAGCACACCTCGACGTTGATCTGCCCAGAGGTGACGGTGCTGCGGGTCTCAAACACGTTGCCGCAGGTGCACGTGACAGTGGTGGCCACGTACTCGGGGTGGATGTCCTTCTTCATGATCTCCCTTTAAGGTGCCGCCGGGTCCGCATGCAGATCTTGCAGCGGTGAACCGGAGAGCGGGCGCGGCAAATCGCCGGGCCAACCATCTATTGTGCCAGGTCTGTCAAGGTGCACGGTGCCGCATGGTGCGCACGCGTGCCGCCGTGGGGTACCGGCCGGACGGGCAGGCCGGGGGCACACCCCCGGCCCGCGGCCCGCTACTTCTCGTCGTCGGCGTCCGTGTTGGGGGTGGTCTTTGCCACCTGCATCAGGAACTCGGCGTTGGTCTTGTTCTCCTTGAGGCGCCCCAGGAGCAGCTCGGTGGCGGCCTGCGTCTCCAGCCCGGTCAGCACACGGCGCAGCTTCCACATGATCTTGAGCTCGTCGGGGCTCACCAGAATCTCCTCGCGGCGCGTGCCGGACGCGTTCACATCCACCGCGGGGAAGATGCGTCGGTCCGCAAGCTGGCGCGAGAGCTTGAGCTCCATGTTGCCGGTGCCCTTGAACTCCTCAAAGATCACCTCGTCCATCTTGGACCCGGTCTCCACCAGCGCCGTGGCCAAAATGGTGAGCGAGCCACCGTTCTCGATGTTGCGCGCCGCGCCAAAGAAGCGCTTGGGCGGGTACAGCGCGGACGAGTCCACACCACCGGACAGGATGCGGCCCGATGCGGGTGCGGCCAGGTTGTACGCACGGCCAAGGCGGGTGATGCCGTCCAGCAGGATCACCACGTCCTGGCCCATCTCCACCAGACGCTTGGCCCGCTCGATGGCCAGCTCGGCCACAATCGTGTGGTCCTGGGCGGGACGGTCAAACGTGGAGGCGATGACTTCACCCTTGACCGAGCGCTGGAAGTCCGTGACCTCCTCGGGACGCTCGTCCACCAACACAATCATGAGGTGAACCTCGGGATTGTTGGTGGTGATGGCGTTGGCAATGGACTGCATCACCAGCGTCTTACCGGCCTTGGGCGGCGAGACAATCAGGCCACGCTGACCCTTACCAATGGGCGCCACCAGGTCAATCACCCGGTTGGTCAGATTGCGGGAATCCGTCTCCAGGTGCAGGCGCTGCTGCGGGTACAACGGCGTGAGGTCCGGGAAGTGCGGACGTGCGCCCGCCTGCTCCGGCGTCATGCCGTTGACCTGCGTGATGGACGCAAGCGCCGAGAACTTCTGGCGCTGTCCACGCTCACCCGGACGGGGCGGACGCGCGGTACCGGTCACGGCATCGCCACGGCGCAGGCCGTACTTGCGCACCTGGTTCTGGGACACGTATACATCCGACTTCCCCGGCAGGTAACCGGTGGTGCGGATGAACGCGTAGTTGTCCAGCACATCGACGATGCCGCCCACCGGGGTGAGCTCCTCGTCCTCGCGCACCTCGTCGTCGTCCGCGCCCTCGGTGGTGCCGGCAACGCCGTCACGCTCACGGCCGCGGTTACGGCCCCGGCCACGTCCACGCCGACGCCGGTTACCCCGGTCGTCGTCGTCGTGAGAATCACGCTGGTTGCCCTGGCCATTGCCCTGGTTGCGCTCGGCGGGCGCGGCGTCGCCGGTGACGCTTGCCACGGCCTCGGCGGCGCGGCGGGCGCGGTCGTCGCTGGACTGGCCGGCATCGGCGGTGTCACCCTCGCCGCGCTGGCGGCGCGAACGGTTGCCCGAAGCGGCGCGGTCGCGGCCACTCTCCTGAGCCGCGGCGTTCTGACTCGCCGAGCCCTGGCCCGTGCCCGAGTTCTGTGCGGCGGGGGCTTGGGCCTGATCCGCGGTCGCACGCGGCGTCACGACGCCGCCGTTCTTGATGGCATCCACCAGATCACTCTTCTTCATCTTGGACACGCCAGAGACGCCAAGCTCGGAGGCGAGTGCCTGCAGCTGGGGGATCTTCATGGCGCTGAGGGCCGCACCGGTGTTGGCGGCCACATGGGTCTCAGTCAACTTCTGTCCTTCCCTCGCACGGGTCCTTGTGACCGTGAGGGTGCGAGTGCTTCCACCAGGCCTGGAGGTGCTATGGCATCTGACAGGAACTGCGAGGTGGGTTGCGATCCGCCGGGGCGATCTGCGCCTTGCCGGGGGATGCACGTCAAGATTAGCACGGTGGTGCCTTCCGATGCGAGCGATGCGGGCGGGCATCCGGGTCGCCCCCGATGCCCACTCGCCCGACGCTACTCGTCGATGGCCGCGGCGAACTGCGCCTCGTACAACCGCGCATACGCGCCACCGGCCGCCAACAGCTCCGCGTGATTGCCCTGCTCCACAATGCTGCCGTGCTCCATCACCAGGATCACATCCGCATCGCGAATGGTGGACAGGCGGTGCGCAATGACAAACGCCGTGCGGTCCTTGCGCAGCTCCGCCATGGCACGCTGCACCAACAACTCGGTGCGCGTGTCCACGGAGGACGTGGCCTCGTCAAGGATGAGCACCTGCGGCTGCGCCACAAACGCCCGCGCAATGGTGATGAGCTGCCGCTCACCCGCGGAGATGTTGGTGGCATCGTCGTCAAGCACCGTGTCGTACCCCTCGGGCAGGGAGTGCACAAAGCGGTCCACGTACGCGGCGGTCGCGGCGTCGTGAATCTCCTCCTCCGTGGCATCGGTACGCCCGTAGGCAATGTTGTCGCGGATGGTGCCACCAAAGAGCCACGTGTCCTGCAACACCATGCCGGTGCGGCGCCGCAGGTCGTGCCGCGTCATCTGCGCCACGTCGGTGCCATCCAGCGTGATCCGCCCCGCATCGAGGTCGTAGAACCGCATGATGAGGTTGACCAGCGTGGTCTTCCCCGCGCCCGTGGGGCCCACAATGGCCACGGTCTTGCCCGGTTCCACCGTGAGGTTGAGGTTCTCAATCAACGGCACATCGGGCACGTAGCGGAAGGACACGTTCTCAAACACCAGGCGCCCGTGGTCGTCGGTGGGGGTGGAGGCGGGGTCCGCATCGGCCACCTGCTCCGTCGCGTCCAACAGCTCAAACACCCGCTCCGCGCTTGCCGCACCCGACTGCAGCAGGTTGGCCATGGATCCCAGCTGGCTCAGCGGCTGCTGGAACTGGCGCGAATACTGGATGAACGCCTGAATGTCACCCAGCGGTAGCTGCCCGTTGGCCACCATGATGCCGCCCACCACCGCAATCACCACGTACACCAGGTTTCCCACAAACATCGCAGCGGGCATGATGATGCCGGAGATGAACTGCGCCCCAAACGACGCCTTGTACAGCTGGCCGTTGGTGGTGCGGAACTCCTCGCGCGTCTCCTGCTGACGCCCAAACACCTTGATGAGCGCGTGTCCGGTGAAGCCCTCCTCGATGCGCGCATTGAGCTCACCGGTGTAGCGCCACTGGTCCACAAAGCGCGGCTGCGAGCGCTTGGCCACCTGTGCCACCACAATCATGGTCAGCGGGATGGACACCAACGCCACCACCGCCAGCAGTGGCGAGATGGTGAACATCATGATGAGGATGCCAATCACCGTGAGCACGGAGATAAACAACTGGCTCAGGGTTTGCTGCAGCACCTGGGAGATGTTGTCGATGTCGTTGGTCACCCGGCTCAGCAGGTCGCCGCGCTGGTGCGTGTCAAAGTAGCTCAGCGGCAGGCGGTGGATCTTCTCCTCCACCCGCGCGCGCAGCCGGTACACCGTGCGCTGCGTCACGCCGTTGAGCACCAGGCCCTGCACCAGACCCAGCAGGGTGGAGCCCACGTAGATGGCCACCACGGTGAGCAGGGTGCGGTGCAGGCTCGCAAAGTCAATGCCGCGACCGGTGATGAATCCCTCAAACACCAGTGTGGTGGCGTGACCCAGAATCTTGGGCCCAATCACGGACAGCGTGACCGATGCCGCGCCCAGCAGCACCACCAGGCCCACCCAGGTGCGTTCGGGACGCATCATGCCCACAAAGCGCCCAAACGTGCCGCGGAAGTCCTTGGCCTTCTCCGTGGGCGCACCCATGCCGCGCATGCCATGGCCGCGCTGCGGGGGACGGTGGGTAGCGGCCGATGCCCCGCTCGCCGCGGGCGCACCGCTCGGCTCGGTCACGGCATCGGCCTGCGACGCCGGGGTGTTCGCGGTGTCGCTCATGCCGCCTCCTCCACTCGGAGCTGGGTACTGACAATCTCGCGGTAGGTCTCGGAGGTCTCCAGCAGCTGGGCGTGCGTGCCGTGGGCCACCACCTTGCCGTCGTCCAGCACCAAAATCTGGTGGGCGCCCATGATGGAGGACACGCGCTGGGCCACCACCACAATGGTGGACTCGGACACCTCGCGCTCCAGCGCGGCCCGCAGCTGCGCATCCGTACGCGTGTCCAATGCGCTGAAGGAGTCGTCAAAGATGAGCACCGGGGGGCGACGCACCAGGGCGCGCGCAATGGCAAGGCGCTGGCGCTGACCGCCGGACACGGTGGTACCGCCCTGGCCAATCTCGGTGTCAAGGCCCTGGGGCATCTCCCGCACAAAGTCCGCGGCCTGCGCAATCTCCAGCGCCGCCCACAACTCCTCGTCCGTGGCATCGGGCTTGCCAAAGCGCAGGTTGGACGCCACGGTGCCCGCAAACAGGTAGGGGCGCTGGGGCACAAGACCCACCTGCTCCCACAGCGACTCGAGGTGCGCCTGGGTGATGTCCACGCCTCCCACACGGGCCGTGCCGGAGGTGACGTCATACAGGCGCGGGATGAGGTTGACCAGCGTGGTCTTGCCGGAACCCGTGGCGCCAATGATGGCGGTGGTGGTGCCGGGGCGTGCCGTAAATGTGATGTTGTCAAGCACGGGGGCTTCTGCGCCGGGGTAGGCAAAAGTCACGTGATCAAACACCACGGTTCCCGGCTCGGGGAAGTCGGAGATGGCGTTCTCCGGTTCACGCACCGAGCTCTGGGTGGTGAGTACCTCCATGATGCGCTCGCCGGACACCTGGGCGCGGGGAATGATCACAAACAGGAACGTGGCCATGAGCACGGAGAACAGAATCTGAATCAGGTAGGACAGGAATGCGGTGAGCGCACCCACCTGCATCTCCCCCGAGTTCACGCGGTCCGCACCAAACCACATCACGGCCACCGAGCCCAGGTTCACCACAAACAGCACCAACGGGAACATCAGCGCCATGAGGCGGCCCGCCTTGAGCGCGGACTCGGTCACGGCTGCGTTCGCGTCCGCAAAGCGCGTGGTCTCCACCTCCTCGCGCACAAACGCACGCACCACCCGAATGCCGGTGAGCTGCTCGCGCAACACCCGGTTGATCACGTCAATGCGCTTTTGCAGGCGCTCAAAGTGCGGCACCATGCGCCACACGATGAGGGCCACAATGACAAGCAGCAGCGGGATGGCCACGGCCATGATCCAGGAAAGCGACACGTCCTGCTGCATGGCAAGCACCACGCCACCAATGGCGGTGAACGGGGTGGACATGAGCATGGTGCAGGACATGAGCACCAGCATCTGTACCTGCTGCACGTCGTTGGTGGACCGCGTGATCAGCGAGGGCGCACCAAAGCGCTGCACCTCGTTTTCGGAGAAGTCGGACACCGTGGTGAAGATGTTCTCGCGCAGGTCGCGCCCCACGCTCATGGCAATGCGCGAGCCAAAGTACACGGCGGCGATGGTGCACGCGGCCTGCAGCACGGTCACGGCGAGCATCCACCCGCCCAGACGCCAGATGGCGGCCACGTCACCCGTGGCCACGCCGTCATCGATGATGTCCGCGTTGAGGGTAGGCAGGTAGAGCGACGCGACGGACTGCACGGCCTGGAACAGCACCACCCACAGCAACGGCCCCGTATAGGGCCGCACGTAACGCACCAGAAGCTTCCACAGCATCGGCTACCGACCTTTCTTCAGCACGTCACGTGCACCCGTGTCACTGCCCCCAGTACCAACGCGCCAATCATGCCGGAGATTCCACCGTTCTGTGACGTGGGCGACGGCCCCTACGCTGGAGCCATGAGCGAGGTCGAGGCCCTCCAAATCCCCTTGGTGATCAACGTGGCTGCCGTGTCCGTGGGCGCGCTTGCGGGCGCCATTCGGGCAGGGGAAGACGAGCGTACCGACGTGGTGGGCCTCATCACGCTGGCCACCGCGGTGGGCTTTGGCGGCGGAATTGTGCGCGACGTCCTGCTGGGAAACCTGCCGCCCGCGGTGCTGCGCCACCCCGCCTACCTGCTGAGCGTGCTGGGCGCCACGGCACTGGGGGCGGGCTTCCTGTACTACCTCACGCGCCTGACCAAGGTGCTGTGGCTGCTGGATGCGCTCACCATTGGCCTCTTCGCCTCGGTGGGCACCAACGCGGCGCTCCTGGCCGGCCTCACACTGCTCCCCGCCGTGATGATTGGCACGCTCGCCTCCGTGGGCGGGTTCATGCTTGCGGACCTGTTGCAGGGGCGTGCGTGGTCCATCCTCTACGTGGGGCCGCCCAACGCGGCGGCGGGCATGGCCGGAGCCCTCACCTATGCGCTGGCGTATGACGAGCACAGGCAGATCACCACACTGGTGCTGGCCATTGCGGTGACCTTCCTGGTGCGCCTTGCCGGCCCGCTCTTTCACATCAACGTGCCGCAGCCGCGCCGCCACGCGTATCAGCTGGAGCAGCGCCTGCGCGCCAAGGCGCGTGAGGGGCGGGGACGGGTGCGGGCGGGGCGGGGTCGCACCCGGCGGGTGGCGGGAGAGCGCATCCAGCCCGATGCCGAGGGCCCCCGGTAGGGGCGCGGCACCGCTGTTCTGTCTAGCTCGGTCCTGTCTAGCCCGGTCGTGTGCAGCCCGGTCCTGCCTAGCCCAGCAGCCTGCCAAAGGTGACGCCAGGCCCATCCTCCAGCATCGTGAAGCCCACCCGGGGGTAGAACGCGAGCGCACCGGTGTTGGCCGCATCGGCGGTCAGATGCAGTCCCGGCACACCCTCCCCGGCAAGCGTCGCCACGGCCGCCTCCATGAGGGTGCGGCCCACGCCACGCCCCTGCACCGCGGGCAGAAGGTCAATGTGCAGGTGGGCGGGGTAGGCGTCCACGGCGTCCACCAGCATGCGGCGCTCGTTGCGGGCGGCGCGGCGCAACGCGTGGTCCGCGTCGCTGACCCAGGCGTGCAGGCCCTCGCGGGTTGGCCACCACTCGCGGGTGAACCACTCTTGAAAGTCCCTGGTAGATCGCGTCCCCAGGAGGTATCCGGCCACCGTTCCCGCATCCTCCCACACCCACGCAAAGCACCCGGGTCCCGTCACATAGGGCGTGGCATACACATCCGCCAACGCCGTGGGGCTGGTGTACAGCGCCGTGGCGTCGGCTCCCGCCGCCCCGGTGAGGAGGCAGATGCGGGCCAGGGCCGCGGCATCGGCGGTGGTGGCGGGGCGCATCATGACGCGGGCGTCACCCGCTCGCTCGTCACGCCCGGCAGCACGCCCACGCCGTGAACGCCACGCCACGTCTCCCCGCCAATGCCCGCAAGGGCCGCCACATTCAGTGCGCCAAGGCCATGGCCCAGCACCAACACGGACGGGCCCGCCCCGGAGACCACGGCCGCATGGCCGGCGTCCCTGAGGTGTGCCACGAGTGCGGCGGCGGGCCGCATCACGCTTGCCCGGTACCCCTGGTGGAGGCGGTCCTCGGTGGCGGCAAGCAACACTTCGGGGTGACCCGTGAGCGCGTGTACCAACAGCGCAGACCGACCCGCGTTGAAGGCCGCATCCACATGCGGCACCTGGGGAGGCAACACCGCGCGCGCCTCGCGGGTGGGCAACACCGATGCGGGCACCAACACCAGCGACTCCAGCGTGGGGTCAAGGGCAAGGGGGGCACCATGGGCGCCCAGGTGGTCCATCCACGCCACCGTCGCCCCACCCCAGATGGCGGGCGCGGCGTTGTCCGGGTGGCCCTCAAACTCGGTGGCCAGCTGCAGCATGGCGGTGTTGTCAAAGGCCTCGGGCTCGGCAATCAGGCCGCGTACCGCGGCCAAGCCCGCCACCACCGCGGCGGCGGAGGAGCCCAGTCCCCGACCATGCGGAATGCGGTTGGTGGCGCGAATCATCAGCCCCGTCTGGGAGGCGCCCACGGCGTCAAGGCCCGCACGGATGGCGCGCACCATGAGGTGGGTCTCGTCACGCGGCAAGGTCTCTGCACCCTCGCCCTCAATCTCCAGGTCCACGCGCGCGGCGGCCACCGCACGCACCTCCACCTGATCCCTCACGCCCAGCGCAAGCCCCAGGGCGTCAAAGCCGGGGCCCAGGTTGCCCGCCGTGGCGGGGACGGTGACGCGGACGTGGTCCGCCGTCAGGCGCATGGTCACAGCCCCAGGGCCGTCGCGGCCGCCTCAACGTCCACGGGGATGACGGTGGGCGTCACCTCGCGCGCACCCAGCGCCGTGGCCGTGTCCTTCAGCCCGTTGCCCGTCACCGTGACGGTGATGGTGGCCCCCTGCGGCACCTCGCCACGCGCCGCGGCGTCCAGCAGGCCCGCGATGGGTGCCGCCGAGGCGGGCTCCACAAACACGCCCGCCTCCGCCGCAAGGCGCGCCTGCGCGGCAAGAATCTGGGCGTCGCTTACCGCCCGAATCCACCCGCCGGACTCGTCGCGTGCCGCGATGGCCAGGTCCCATGAGGCGGGGTTACCAATGCGAATGGCGGTGGCCACCGTCTCCGGGTCCTTGATGGGCTCACCCTTGACAAACGGGGCCGCACCCTCCGCCTGCACCCCCCAGATGCGGGGCCTGCGCGTGGCGTGACCCGCATCGGCATACTCCGTGAAACCCATCCAATAGGCGGAGATGTTGCCCGCGTTGCCCACGGGAAGCATGTGAATGTCCGGGGCGTCGCCCAGCGCATCCACAATCTCAAACGCCGCCGTCTTTTGGCCCTGGAGGCGGTACGGGTTGACGGAATTGACCAACGCGATGGGGTAGTCCGCGCTGAGCACGCGCACCATGTCAAGGCACTCGTCAAAGTTGCCGTCCACCTGCAGCAGCTCGGCGCCATGCACAATGGCCTGCGCCATCTTGCCGGCGGCGATCTTGCCCGCGGGGATCATCACCACACAGCGCAACCCGGCATGCGCGGCATAGGCCGCGGCGGAGGCGGACGTGTTGCCGGTGGACGCGCACACCACCGTGTGGTCGCCGTCCTTGACCACCTGGGTGATGGCCGCCGTCATGCCGCGGTCCTTGAAGGAACCCGTAGGGTTCATGCCCTCGTACTTCACGTACACCGATGCACCCACCTCCGCAGAGATGGTGGGCACGGGAATAAGCGGCGTGCCGCCCTCCCCCAGCGTGACTATGCGGTCCGCCTCGGTGAACGGCATGAACGGTGCGTATTCGCGGATCAGCCCGCGCCACTGGTGAGCCATTACTCTCCCTCGATTCGCAAAACAGACACCACCCGGTGCACGCATTCGGCCTCGCGCAGCCCGTCCACGGTGGCCTGCAGGCGGGACTCGGGTGCGCGATGGGTGTACAACAACAGGTCCGCGCTACCGGAGCCGGCCCGCTGGCGCACGGACTCGATGCTCACCTCATGGCGCGCAAAAATCTCCGCCACCTGCGCCAGGACGCCGGGAACATCGGGCACGCTCACGCGAATGGCGTAGCGGGTGAGCGCCGCGTCAATGGGCAGGATGGGGCGTTCCGCGTGATGGGACTCGCGCGGCCCGCGGCCCCCGGACACGCGGTGGCGTGCCACGGACACCACGTCGCCCAACACGGCCGATGCCGTGGGAGTTCCGCCCGCGCCTCGCCCATAGAACATCAGACCGCCCGCGGCCTCCGCCTCCACAAACACGGCGTTGAAGGCCCCGTGCACGCTTGCCAGCGGATGGTCCTGCGGCACCAATGCCGGGTGAACCCGCACCGCCACCCCCTCCGCGGTGGTCTCCGCGATGGCAAGCAGCTTGATTACCTGGTGGTTCTCGCGCGCGGCGGCCACGTCATCGGCCGTGATGGCGGTGATGCCCTCGCGGTGCACATCGTCAAGAGCCACGCGCTGATGGAACGCAAGGCTGGCCAGAATGGCTGCCTTGGCGGCGGCATCAAAGCCCTCCACGTCCGCGGTGGGGTCCGCCTCCGCAAAGCCCAACTGTTGCGCCTGGGCGAGCGCCACGCCGTAGTCCAGGCCCCGCTCGGTCATCTCGTCAAGGATGTAGTTGGTGGTGCCGTTGACGATGCCAAGCACGCGGCGAATGTGGTCGCCCGCCAGCGACTCGCGCACGGGACGGATGATGGGAATGGCACCCGCCACGGCTGCCTCAAAGTACAGGTCCGCGTGGTGGGCGTCTGCTGCCTCAAACAACTCGGGGCCGTGCGCGGCAAGCAGCGCCTTGTTGGCCGTGACCACGGCCGCGCCATGCGTGAGGGCCTCCAGGATGAGCGTGCGGGCCGGCTCGATGCCCCCCATGAGCTCCACCACCACGTCGGCACCCGCCACGAGTGCGCTCGCGTCCTCGGTGAGGAGGGCAGGGTCAATACCCGGGCGTGGCTTGGAGGCGTCACGAACGTACACTCCCGCAAGGTTCACCGGGGCGCCGATGCGGGCCGCCAGTTCCTCGGCGCCCTCCGTCAGGAGGCGCACCACCTCGGAGCCCACGGTTCCGGGGCCAAGAACTGCAATGGAGACGGGACGTGCTGACTGCTGGGACACGGCCCAACTCTAGCGGGCCGCGCGCATCGCTGGCGGGCACGGCCTGTGTGCACTCCGCCAGGCACGTGCACTCGCACCGCATAGGGTGGGGGTGGCGGGCCACCCCCACCCGCGCACCGCCACGTGATGCGCGTGCCACACCCACCAGAAGTGAGCCCCGTGACCGAACGCGACGTGCTGGACCCCGAGCGGTGGCGCCCCCGGCGCATCGGGCGCTTTGCGGTGGGCTTTGTGTGGCTGGAGGCGCAATCGCTGGTGTTTGCCGCGGCGATCTTTGCGGCGCTTGGCCTCACCTCCGTCATCACGCTGCCCTGGCCGCGTTATGACGTGCTGTTTGTGTGTGGCGTGCTGCTCACGGTGGTGCTGTGGCTCACGGGATGGGAGACGGGCCGCGAGGTGGGGGTCATCTGCGCGTTTCACCTCATTGGGCTGGCGCTCGAGCTGTTCAAGGTGCATGTGGGCTCGTGGGTGTACCCCGAGGAGGCCTTCTTTATGGTGGGCGGCGTGCCCCTGTACTCGGGCTTCATGTACGCGGCCGTGGGGTCCTACCTGGTGCAGGCGTGGCGGCGTTTTGACCTGCGGGTCACCGACTTTCGGTTGTGGCCCATGACCGTGCTTGCCGTGGCGGCATACGCCAACTTCTTCACCCATCACTGGCTTCCCGATGCCCGGTGGGTCATCGCGGCGCTCTTTGTGGTGGAGCTGCGATCCACGCTGGTGCATTTCACCGTGGGCGGGCACCGCTACCGCATGCCGCTGGTGCTGGCCTTTGTGGGTATTGGCTTTGCACTGTGGGTGGCGGAGAACGCGGCGACATTCCTGGGGGCCTGGCGCTACCCCCATCAACTCCATGTGTGGGCCATGGTGCACGTGGGCAAATTTGGCTCGTGGTCGCTGTTGGTCAGCCTCAGCTTTGCCCTGGTAGCGGCCATGAAGGCGTTTGAGGGGACGCTCTATGGGCACCCCGGGGATGCTCCCTCCGTGGCGCGGTGGCGGCGTACCTGAGGTGGGCCTGTACCCGGGTCCGAGGGTGGCTTAGTTCCCGGTAGGGACATCCCAGCTGAACAGGTCCTCCAGGGTGTCGCGGCGAATGACCACGCGGCTTGATCCCTCGCGCACCGCCACCACCGCGGGCCGCAGCAGCGCGTTGTAGTTGCTGGACATCACGCGCCCGTACGCGCCCGTTGCGGGCACCGCAAGCAGATCGCCGCGCGTCACATCGGACGGCAGGTCCACGTCACGCACCACAATGTCGCCCGACTCGCAGTGCTTGCCCACCACCCGCGACAGCGCGGGCGCGGCATCGGACATCCGCGACGCCACCGCCGCCGTGTACTCGGCGCCATACGTGATGGTGCGCATGTTGTCGCTCATGCCGCCATCCACGGCCACATATTGCCGCGTGCCCCCGTCCTCCAACTCCACACGCTTGACCACACCCACCGTGTACAGCGTGGTGCCCGCGGGCCCCGCAATCGCACGCCCCGGCTCAATCCCAATGGCCGGCCACCCCGCCCCCGCGGCCTCCACCCCGGCCGCCACGGCATCGGCAATTTCCAGGGACACCTTCTCAATGTCCATCTCCTCCGCCTCGGGCGTATAGGCGATGGCATACCCCCCACCCAGGTCCACCTCGGGCATCTCATACCCGGTGCGCGCGGCAAAATCGGCGCGCAGGCGCATCATGCGCTCCGCGGACTCACGGAACGCATCGATGGCCAAAATCTGGCTCCCAATATGCGTGTGGATGCCTCGCAGTTCCAATGACGGTGACGCATGGACCGCATCGAGCGCCGCCATCGCCGCCCCCGTTGCCAAGGACAACCCAAACTTTTGGTCCTCATGCGCGGTGGCAATGTATTCATGGCCGCCGGCATGGACGCCCGTGGTCACCCGCACCAACACGGGTGCGCGCACCCCGGCCGCGGCCGCAATGCGTTCCAGTACCGCAATCTCGTCCAGCGAATCCACCACAATATGCCCCACGCCCGCCTCGAGCGCGGCCGCAAGCTCCGCATCGGACTTGTTGTTGCCATGCAACGTGAGCAGGTGGCCGGGAACCCCGCCACGCAACGCAAGCGCCAACTCGCCGCCGGAGGCCACGTCAACCCCCAGGCCCTCCTCATACGCCCACGCGGCAATCTGCGAACTCAGCAGTGCCTTTGAGGCGTAAAACGCCGTGCACGTGGTGCCGTACCGACCAAACGCCGCCCCAAAATGGTCGCGGAAGGCGCGGGCGCGGGCCCGGAAATCGGCTTCATCCACCACATACAGGGGCGTGCCGTACTGCGCGGCAAGGTCCCGCACGTCCACACCGCCGATGCTGAGCACCCCGGCATCGGACCTCGCCGTGGTGACAGACCAGACGGGCACCGTCACATCCTCTCGGGAGCGCTGACGCCCAGCAACGCCAGGCCGTTGCGCAACACCTGGCCTGCGGCATCGTTGAGCCACAGGCGGGTGCGGTGCAGGTCCGTGATCTGCTCCTCACCCTGCGGTGTGACGCGCGTGCGGTCGTACCACTGGTTGAACGCGGCTGCCACCTCCTCGAGGTAGCGGGCCACGCGGTGAGGCTCGCGGAACTGCACGCCCTGCGCCACCACGGAGGGGAACTCGCCAAGCACACCCAGCAACTCGGACTCCGCCTCATGCGTCAAAAGCGCGGGGTCAAAGCCATCCACGCGGTGAATGCCGTACTCGGCGGCGTTGCGTGCCACCCCCGCGGTGCGGGCATGGGCGTACTGCACATAGAACACGGGGTTGGCGTTGGAGGCCGAGGCGAGAAGGTCCAGGTCAATGTCAATGGTGGAGTCCGCGCTGGAACGCGCCAGGGCGTAGCGGGCGGCGTCCACGCCCACGGCCTCCACCAGGTCCTCAATGGTCACCACGGTGCCCGCCCGCTTAGACATGCGCACGGGCTGGCCGTCCTTGACCAGGTTGACCATCTGACCAATGACCACCTCAATGGCATCGGGGTCATAACCCAATGCGGCGGCCGCGGCCTTGAGGCGCGCAATGTACCCGTGGTGGTCTGCGCCCAGCAGGTAGATGCACCGCTGCGCCCCCCGCGAGAACTTGTCCCGAATGTAGGCGATGTCACCCGCAATGTAGGCGGCGTTGCCATCGGACTTGATGACCACGCGGTCCTTCTCGTCACCAAAGTCGCTGGAGCGCAGCCACCAGGCGCCCTCGGACTCGTAGAGCGAACCCGATGCCTTGAGCTCTGTGAGGGCCTCCTCCACCTTGCCGGACTCATGCAGGGAGTTCTCATGGAAGTAGACGTCAAAGTCCACGCCAAAGTTGTGAAGCTCCTGCTTGATCTGCGCAAACATCAAGGACGTGCCGCGTTCGCGGAAGAACTCCAGCTGCTCCTCGCGGGGCAGCTCCAGCGGATCCCTGTCGCCGGCGGCCATGGCCTCCACCACCGCCTCGTTGGCGATGTCGCGAATGTACTCGCCGCCGTAACCGTCTTCCGGCGGCTCCTCACCCAGGAAGGATGCGAGGAGGGACGCGGCAAAGCGGTTGATCTGCTCGCCGTGATCGTTGAAGTAGTACTCACGGGTCACCGTGGCGGAGTGGAACTCCAGCAGGCGCGCCATGGAATCCCCCACGGCGGCCCAGCGGGTGCCACCCAGGTGGATGGGGCCCGTGGGGTTGGCGGACACAAACTCCAGGTTGATGTGCTGGTTCCACAGGGAGTCGCCGCTGCCGTATTCCTCGCCCTGCTCCACGATGAACTTGGCCAACTCTCCGGCCGCGGCCGCGGATACGCGCAGGTTGATGAAGCCCGGGCCCGCCACATCGGCGGCGTCAATGCCCTCCGCCGCGGCAAGGCGCGTCGCAAGGGTCTGCGCAAACTCGCGGGGCGAGGTGCCCGCCTTCTTGGCCAACTGCATGGCCACGTTGGTGGCCCAGTCGCCGTGCTCCCGCTGCCGCGGACGCTCCACACGAATGTCCCCTAGGTCCTCCACCGAGAGCGCAAACTCGCCCGCAGCGATGCCGTCCTGGAGCGCAAAATAGATGATCTGGCCAATTTCTTCGGGAGTCACCCGTCGAGTCTATTCCAGGACGGGCATCTGCCAGGGGTGTGGCGGGTGCAGGGGTGGGCGCTCCCTCCGGCGATCACTGCTCCCGCAACCACGCCTCAACGGTCAGGGTGATGAGACCTCCGTGCGGCCAGAGGTGCACGCGGGCTGGTAGTCTCGATGGCCGCGGGTGTTCCCGCACCGCCCTCGTAGCTCAGCGGATAGAGCGCCGGTTTCCGGTACCGTAGGTCGCAGGTTCGATTCCTGTCGAGGGCACCCCTCAAAATCCCTGGTAGTGCGCGCTTTTTCTGGCGACTCCGGCCCTCGCACCGCCGGCCGCCCGCGCGCCGCCCTCATCGCAGCAGCCTGCAGTCATCACCGCACCCCGGCCGTCATCGCAGCACCCCCCCTCAGCGTTTGGGACCCAAATGGCCCCTCACAAGCCACCCGTGCATCCTGCGGGACCCAAAAGGCCCCTACACCACGCACCCCCACCCGTTTGGGACTCAATTGGCCCCTCACAAGCCACCCATGCATCCTGCGGGACCAATATGGCCCTTGAGGCACACGATGGGGCTCGTTGAGATCACGTCGCTGATCCAGGCAGGCCGCAGCACGCGGGTCACTCAGCACCAAGGGCCAAACGGGTCCCACAGGACACACGCCACACCCCACAGAGGCCAAACCAGTCCCAAACCCTGCGAAAACCCCACCCCTCACCAAACCAAGGGCCAAACGGGTCCCACAGGACACACGCCACACCCCACAGAGGCCACACCAGTCCCAAACCCCACGCCAACCCACGCAAACCCCGCCCCAACCCACGCGAAGCCCTGAGCGAGCCCGCGCACCCCCATCCTTCAGCGCCCTACGCCTCCAACCACACGGCGCCATTGAGTAGCGCCAGGTCCTCCTCGGTCAACGACACCTGCAGCGCATGGGCCGAGTCGCGGATGGTCTCCGGCCGCGACGCGCCGGGAATGGGGATCACCGCCTCCGAGTGCCTCAACGCCCACGCGAGGGCCACCTGCTGCGGGCTCACCTCATGCCGCGCTGCGACCTGGGCAAACACCCCAAAGCGCTCTCCCAAACGCCCCGCCATACCAATTCCACCCAGCGGCCGGTATGCGAGGAACGCAATCCCCAACTCCACACACCGCTCCACCTCGCGCACACTGGCCGTGTGGAACGGCGAGAACTGGTTTTGCACCGACGCCAGCCGGCCACCCAGCACGTCCTGCGCCACGTCAATCATGATGGGGTCCACATTGGAAATACCCGCCATGCGGATCACCCCCTCATCCAGCAGCTCCACAAGGGCCCCCACGGAGTCTGCAAACGCCACGTAGGGGTCCGCGCGGTGAAACTGGTACAGCCCAATGGCCTCCACACCCAAGCGCCGCGCGGACTCCTTGGCCGCGCGCTTCAGGTACTCGGGCCGCCCGTTGCGCAACCACGAGCCATCGCCGGGCCGGATCAGACCGCCCTTGGTGGCCACCAGCACCGCGGACGCATCCCCACCCCACGTCCGCAGCCCCTCCGCCACCAACTCCTCGTTGTGCCCGGTCTCCCCCGCGTCCCGGTTGTATGCGTCGGCCGTGTCAATGAGCGTGAGTCCCTGGTCCAACGCCTCATGGATGGCCCGCAGCGAGCTGGCACGCTCGGGGCGCCCCTCGATGGACATGGGCATTCCGCCCAGGCCGATGGCGGAAACGGTGGTGGTACCAATGCGGCGCGTGGTGAGAGTCATGTCTCTTTCGTACCATGGACCCATGGGGATTCCCGACCTTCGCACTCAACCTCACTTAGGCCTTGCATTGGGCGGCGGTGGCGCATTGGGCGCCGCCCACGTGGGCGTGCTGCAGGTGCTCCACGAGCGCGGCATTCATCCGTCTATGGTGGCGGGCACCTCCGCGGGGTCGGTCATTGGCGCCGCCTATGCCGCGGGCTACGACCCGTACTGGATGGAAGATCTGGTGGTGTCCTCCACGTGGGGCACGTTTGGCACGTTGACGTTCTCGCCCGGCCTGGGGGTGCTGGACACCGCGGGCTTGCGTGCCAGCGTGGACGCGGTGGCCAACGCCGATGCCCTGATTGAGGACATGCCCATTCCTTACGCCGCGGTGGCAACAGACGTGCGCACGCTGGAGCCGGTGATTATCAACTCCGGCCCCGTGGTGGATGCGATGTGTGCGTCCATTGCCGTGCCGGGCCTATTCCGCCCCACGCAGGCGCAGGGGCACCTGCTGGTGGACGGTGGGGTGGTGCAGAACCTGCCGTTGCAGGCCGTGCTGGACATGGGCGCCGAGCACGTGATTGGCGTGCGCCTTGCCGCCGAGTGGGACGTGGGCGGCCCCATCCCCTCCACCGCGCTGGCCATCCACGAGCTGGAAATTGACCGTCGCGTCACGCTGATCGCACCGCATTTGGGCCGCCGCTCGCAGTGGGTGGCAAAGGACTTGCCGGGTCTGATCCGCCTGGGCCGCGAGGCCGCGGAACGCGCCCTGGGTGACTATGAGGTGGTGGCGTCGCGCCCCTAGCGGCCGATGCCGTGGCTGGCAGGCCCGTCAGTTCACAGGTGCGGCACCGTCGCCGGTGCCAGTTCCGGAACCGGTACCCGTGCCGGTCCCCGATCCAGAGCCACCGGTCCCCGTGCCACCCGTACCGGAGCCACCGGTACCGGAGCCGCCGGTCCCGGAACCCGTGCCGCCCGTCCCGGTGGAGGTACCCGCATCGGGCGCGGTGGTGTCCGTGACGGGAGGCGGAGCGTCGGCAATGTCGGCGTTGTCGCCGCCGTCCGCGTAGCCCTCGCTGTTGCCGTAGCTGCCGTAATACTGCGAGGTACCGGGCATGTACTCCCAGTGCCACGGCTCGTACTTGCGGGTCTTGGCCCAATAGGGGTTCTCAAAGCCGTAGGCCGCACCGTTCTCGGAAAGCCAGCGGAACGCCGCACCGGAGTCGTCACTGCCGCACAGGTCCACCGCCAGGCCCCACCCGTGCATGGAGAGACCGGGCACCGCGGCAAGGTAACCGCGGGCGGACTTGGTGGCCACCTGGTCGCTGTAGGAGCGGTAGCCGGAGCCCACACACAGGTCGCGCCCAAACGCCGCCTTGAACTGCTCGTTGAGCTGCGCGAGTGCCAGCGCCGCATCGGAACGGATGCTCACGGTGCCGTTCCACAGCAGGCACAGCTCGCTCGGGTCAAGGTAGCCGTTACGCGAGGAGTAGGTGGAGCTGGGAAGACAGTCGGGGAGGATGTCGCTCACCTGGTATTTGGCGCTGGTGGCCATAAGCATGGTCTGCTCGTCCACCGTGGGCAGCGGCAGACGCGATGCCACCAGGGAGGGGCCGTTGCCCAAGAGCGCATGCCCCGTGGTGGGCACCTCGCCCACCACCACACCGGGCACGGACTCGATGGCGTTGGCATACGTGACCACGTTGCCCATGACGGGGTAGACCACCATGGCCAGGCCAAACCCGGAAAGGACGGCCATGCGAGTGACCATCTTGCGGCGCCGCGATGCGGTGCGCGCCTGGTTCTGTGCGGTCTCCACCAGGCGCTTGTAGCGCCGGGGAAGATAGGTGGCAAAGCCCTGGGTGGTGATCTGTCCGGGGCCGGATTCGGGGTCGCTCGGCCGCACCAGACTCGTCGTCTCAGCAGTCACCGCGCCTCCGCGTCTTCTCGCTTGCACCACCGGGCTACAACGCCCAGCGTCACCCGAACGCTCCATAGTAACCATTTCGTTACCCGGATGGCCAGGCCCAAGTTCTGTGGCACCGCGCGGTCATGCACCACCCCGAGGTCACGCACCACGCCACAGCTCAGCCCTCGCGGGCAATGGAGTCCCGCACCTCGCCCACCAACTCCTCGATGATGTCCTCAAAAAACACCACACCCACCTGCCGCTGTCCGTCACGCACCAAGGCCACATGGGAGCCCGATGACCGCATGAGCGCCAGCGCATGCTCCACCTCCGCCTCGGCGGCAACGGTGGCAAGGTCGCGTACGCGCCAGGCCGGCAGCGGGTCTTCCCGTTCCCCCGCCCGCACAAACAGCACGTCCTTGATGTGGAGGTACCCCACCACCGCATCGCCCTCGCGTACGGGGTAACGAGAGAATCCGCTCGCGGCCGCCACCTCCTCCAGATGCTCGGCGGAGATGCCCTGCGGCACGGTGACCAGGTCATCCAGCGCCACCATCACATCGCGCGCCAGCCGATCAGAAAACTCGATGGCCCCCGTAAGCAACCCGGCCGCGTCGGACAGGGTGCCCTCCTCCTCGGAGCGCTCCACGATGGAATGCACCTCATCCGCGGTAAAGGCCGAGGTGACCTCGTCGCGCGGCTGCACCCCCACGGCACGAAGCGCCAGGTTGGCCAGCCAGTTGAGCGCCACAATGAGGGGCTTGACCACCCGCGCAATCACCACCAGCGGCGGACCCACAATCATGGCCGCAGCATCGGGCGCGGACACGGCCGCGTTCTTGGGCACCATCTCCCCCACCACCACGTGCAGACCCACCACAATCACCAGCGCCACCGCCACGGCCACGCCATGTGCCCATGCGGCGCTCAGGCCCCAGGAGTGGAACGGCCCCTCCAAGGCATGCGCAATGGCGGGCTCGGCCACGGTACCCAGCGACACGGAGCACACCGTCACACCCAGTTGCGCGGCGGCAAGCATGAGCGAGATGTTCTCCATGGCCCACAACACCGTCTTAGCGGCGCGCGAACCCGCCTGAGCGCGCGGTTCAATGGACGAGCGCCGCGCGGAGATCACCGCAAACTCCGCCCCCACAAAGAACGCGTTCGCGGCCAGCAACACCACAATCAGCACCACCAGGGACGGACTCATGACCCGTCCTCCTGGTCCGTGGGCACGGCCTCCACACGCACCCGGTCCACCCGCCGCCCGTCCATGCGCTCCACCGTGAGGATGATGCCGTCGTCCTCAATGCGGTCACCCTGCACCGCCACCCGGCCCAGCCGCGCCATCACATACCCGCCCACGGTCTCGTAGGCGGGGGATTCGGGCAGGCTCAGATGCGTCACCTCGGCCACCTCGTCGGGACGCAGCAGGCCCGGCAAAATCCAGGCGCCTCCGGCCGCACGGAACACCGCGGAGCGGCGGCGGTCGTGTTCGTCGGCCACCTCCCCCACCAGTTCCTCCACAACGTCCTCCAGCGTCACCAGCCCCGCGGTGCCGCCGTATTCATCCACCACAATGGCGCACTGAAAGCCCAGGCCTCGCAACTCCACCAGGAGCGGCCGCATCTGCATGGTCTCCGGAATGCGCGGCGCTTCCACCATGAGCGAGCGCACGGGCGTGGTGTCACGCTCGCGGGCGGGCACGCCAAACACCTGGCGCACGTGAATCAGGCCCACCACGTCGTCGGGCCCTTCCGCAATGACGGGAAAGCGCGAGTGCCCGGTGGCGCGTGCGGCGGCAAGGACATCGGCGGCCGTCCCGTCCACGCCAATGCTGTGCATGCGCGTGCGGTCCGTCATCACGTCAATGGCCGCGAGGTCGTCCAACTCAATGGTGTTCTTCAGCAGCAACGCGGTGGCGGGTGCGAGCGTGCCCGCCTCCGCGGAGCGGCGCACCAGCGCCGCCAGTTCCTGCCGCGAGCGCCCGCCGGACAGTTCCTCGCGCGGTTCAATCCCCGCAAGACGCAGGATGCCGTTGGCCACCGCGTTCAAGGCCCCGATGAGGGGGCGCAGCACGGTGGTAAACACCAGCATGAACGGGGTGACGGCCCGCGCGGTGGCCGTGGGGTTGGCAATGGCGGCGTTCTTGGGCACCAGTTCCCCGCACACCATGGAGAACGCGTTGACAAGGATCATGGTGACGACGCCCGCCGCGGTGGCCGCCGCCGCGCGGGTCAGTCCCGTGGCCTCAAGCGGCACCCCCAGCAGGCGCACCAACGCGGGCGTGGCGGTATAGCCCAGCAGGATGGTGGTGAGGGTGATTCCCACCTGCGCGCCGGACAGATGGGTGGACAGCGCACCAAGCGCCTTCCGGATGCGCGCACCGCCGGGCTGCTCGTCCTTGACATGCGAGGGGTCCAGCGCCACCAGGGAAAACTCTGCGGCCACAAAGAGGGCCGTTCCGGCCGTGAGCACCACACCAACGCCAACCAGAATCCAGTCGGTCAGCATCGCGTACGCCTATCGCCCTCCATGGTGCGACCCAGTGTAGCGGCGAGGCCCCGTCGGGGCACGTGCATAACGTTTCGGCAAAACACGGGCGCGGGTTTGGGGTTTGGTACCGTGGGAGTGTTGCATGGACCTGTTGGTTCCCTTCACGCACATACTGCGCCAAGAAAGCGAGCGGCACACCGTTGTCCACTGACGCCAGCGCGCCGGGTATTGACCGCGCCACGGTCAACATCGCGCCCGATGCCCCCTCCGTTGCCTCCCTGATCCTGGGTCAGGACGCCCCCGATGCCGTGGCACAGGCCGCGCCCAGTCCGGCTCCCGCGCCAAAGCCTCAGGCGGTGCCCGCGTCGGCCGTGCCCGCCGCTCAGGCCGCGCCCAGTCCCGCCCCCGCGCCTGCCGCTCAGGCCGCACCGGAGCCCGCCGCACCGGAACCCACCGCACCGCCGCTGAACGAGGACCGCGTGGCCATGGAGGCGGTACCCACGCAGCCCATCGCCACGGCGGTGGCCCCCTCCGCCGCATACCTGCAAAAGCCCGAGCACCCCGAGTCGTTGCACACGGACGTGCGCCACGGCGTGGAACGGCTGCGGGGCCCCGCGGCGCGCGTGGTCACCAACATGGAGGCCTCGCTTGAGGTTCCCACCGCCACCTCGGTGCGCCACATCCCCGCCAAGCTGCTCATGGACAACCGCGTGGTGATGAACAACCACCTGGCGCGCACGCGTGGCGGCAAGGTGAGCTTTACCCACCTCATCGGTTACGCCATTGTGGAGGCGCTCGCCGAGTACCCGGCCATGAACGTGGCGTACACGGAGGAGGACGGCAAGCCCGCCCTGCTCACCCCCGAGCACGTGAATCTGGGCCTGGCCATTGACCTTGCTCGCCCCGACGGGTCTCGCCAACTGCTGGTGCCCAACATCGGCGGTGCGGACACCATGGACTTTGCCGCGTTCTGGGGGGCCTACGAGGCGCTGGTGATCAAGGCGCGCGGTGGCACGCTCCAGGCCGATGACTTTGCCGGCACCACCATCACCCTCACCAACCCGGGAACGCTGGGAACCACCCACTCGGTGCCGCGCCTCATGCAGGGTCAGGGCACCATCATTGGCGTGGGCGCCATGGACTACCCGGCCGAATACCAGGGAGCATCCCCCGAGACCATCGCCCGGTTGGGTGTGTCCAAGGTGATGACGCTCACGTCCACCTATGACCACCGCGTGATCCAGGGCGCCCAGTCGGGCGAGTTCTTGGGGATTGTGCACAAGAAGCTGTTGGGCACCGACGGCTTCTACGACCGCGTGTTTGCCGCGTTGCGCGTGCCCTACGAACCCGTGCGGTGGGTGCAGGACTCGTCCACCAACGCGGAGGCGGAAGAGGCCAAGCCCGCGCGCATCGCGGAACTCATCCACGCCTACCGCTCGCGCGGCCACCTCATGGCGGATGTGGACCCGCTCAGCGCCCGTCCGCGCAAGCACCCCGACCTTGACGTGCAAACCCATGGCCTCACCCTGTGGGACCTGGACCGCGTCTACGCCACCGGCGGCTTTGCCGGCAAGGAGCGGTGGAAGATGCGCGGGGTGCTGGGGCGCCTGCGCGACGCCTATTGCCGCACCGTGGGCGTGGAGTACATGCACCTTGCGGACCGCGCCCAGCGCGCGTGGCTGCAGGAGCGCCTCGAGTCCGGCTACACCAAGCCCACCCGCGAGGAGCACCTGCGCATTCTGCGCCGCCTCAACGCAGCGGAGGCCTTTGAGGCCTTCCTGCAGACCAAGTACGTGGGCCAGAAGCGCTTCTCGCTGGAGGGCGGCGAGTCGCTGATCCCGTTGCTGGACGCGGTGCTGTCCTCGGCGGCCATCACCGGCATCCACGAGGTGTGCATTGGCATGGCGCACCGTGGCCGCCTCAACGTGCTCGCCAACCTTGCGGGCAAGTCCTACAGCCAGATCTTCAGCGAGTTTGACGGCACCGCGGTGCCCGGCTCGGTGCAGGGCTCGGGTGACGTGAAGTACCACCTGGGCACCGAGGGCGTGTTCACGGCAGAGACCGGGGAGACCACCCAGGTTTACCTTGCCGCCAACCCCTCCCACCTGGAGGCCGTTAACCCGGTCCTGGAGGGCATTGTGCGTGCCAAGCTGGATGCGCTGGGTGCCGACCCGTCCGCCGACGGCTTCCCCATCCTGCCCGTGTTGATTCACGGCGATGCGGCCTTTGCCGGCCAGGGCATTGTGCAGGAGACGCTCAACCTGTCCCAGCTGCGCGGCTACAAGACCGGCGGCACCATCCACGTCATCATCAACAACCAGGTGGGCTTCACCACCGGGCCGCAGGACTCGCGCTCCACGCGCTACGCCACGGACATTGCCAAGGGCTTCCAGATTCCCATCTTCCACGTCAACGGCGATGACCCCGAGGCGTGTGTGCGGGCGGCTCGCCTAGCATTTGACTACCGCGAGGCCTTTGGCCGCGACGTCATCATTGACATGGTGTGCTACCGCCGCCGCGGTCACAACGAGGGCGACGACCCCTCGATGACGCAGCCGCGCATGTACGACCTCATTGAGGCCAAGCGCTCCGTGCGTCACCTCTACACCGAGGCGCTGATCCGGCGCGGTGAGATCACCACCGCGGAGGCCGAGCAGGTGTCGCAGGACTACCTGGCACAGCTGGAGCGCGTCTTCTTGGAGACGCGCGAGGGCTTCCGTCCGCAGGCCGATGCCGAGGCGGTGTCCGGTCTGGAGCTTCCCGCCTCGCAGTCGTCCGATGCCGGCGTCATGGTGGGCTGGCGCACCGCGGTGGACGTGGATGCGATTCAGCGCGTGGGCCGCGCCCACATCCGTCCCCCGCAGGGATTCACCGTGCACCCCAAGCTGAGCCAGCTGTTGGAGCGCCGCGAGACGATGACGCGCGAGGGCGGCATCGACTGGGGCTTTGGCGAGGTGCTGGCCTTTGGCACGCTGTTGCAGGAGGGCGTCCCCGTGCGCTTCTCCGGTCAGGACGCCCGCCGCGGCACCTTTGTGCAGCGTCATGCGGTGTTCCACGACCGCAACACCGGCGCCGAGTGGACCCCCCTGCAGTACCTGTCCACGGATCAGGCGCGGCTGTCCATCTACGACTCCTCGCTGAGCGAGTACGCGTGCCTGGGCTTTGAGTACGGCTACTCCGTGGAGCGCCCCGACGCGCTCACGCTGTGGGAGGCGCAGTTTGGCGACTTCGTCAACGGCGCACAGACCATCATTGACGAGTTTGTGTCCTCCGCCGAGCAAAAGTGGGGCCAGGCATCGTCCGTGTGCATGCTCCTGCCCCACGGCTACGAGGGTCAGGGACCGGACCATTCCTCCGCGCGGCCCGAGCGCTTCCTGCAGCTGGCCGCCGAGCACAACATGGTCATCGCCATGCCCTCCACCCCCGCGTCGTACTTCCACCTGCTGCGCCGCCAGGCGTACGACCGTCCGCGCCGCCCGCTGATTGTCTTCACCCCCAAGTCGATGCTGCGGCTCAAGGCGGCATCGAGCGCGGTGGAGGACTTCACCACGGGCACGTTCCGTGAGGTGATTGGCGACCCGACGGTCTCCCCCGCCGATGTCACGCGCGTCCTCCTGTGCGCCGGCAAGGTGTACTACGACCTGCTGGGTGCACGCGAGAAGGCGGGCGACCGCACCACCGCGATTGTGCGCATCGAGCAGCTGTACCCGCTTGAGGGCGAGCGGCTGCGCGAGGCCCTGGCGCCGTTTGATGGTGCCGAGGTGATGTGGGTGCAGGAGGAGCCGGCCAACCAGGGTGCGTGGTGGCGCATGTCTCACGCGCTGCCGGAGGCCCTGGGCCGGGCCGTGGCCGTGACCGCGCGGCCCGCCTCTGCCTCCCCCGCATCGGGCCTTGCCTCCCGCCACCAGGCCGAGCAGGCGGACCTTGTGGCCAGGGCCTTTGCCCGATGACCGACGTGTTCTTTGTGGGCGACGAGCTGGTATCCGGCCACGGCGACCCCAAGGCGCTCGGGTGGACGGGACGAGTGGCGGCACGCACCATGCCGCTTGCGCCCACGCTGCGGTTTCACACCCTGGGTGTGCCCGGAGAAACCACCACGGACCTTGCCGCACGCTGGGACGGTGAGGCGCTGCGTCGGCGCGGTGAGGGCGGAGCGGCGGTGCTGTTTGCCGTGGGATGGCACGACGTGCGCTCCGGCGTCTCCCCCACGCTCACGCGTCTCAACCTGGCCAACGCGCTCGACCGCGCCGCGGACCTGGGCTTTGCCACCATGCTCGCGGGCCCGCCGCCCGGGCGCCCCGAGGAGGACCGGGCCATCGCGGAGCTTGCCGCTTTGAGCGCCGATGCCGCCGGACGGCGCGGCGTGCCGTTCATTGACCTGTACGGTCCGCTTGCGCGCCACGAACAGTGGGCGGCCGACGTGGCGTCGTCCGCACAGGGCCTGCCGTTGCAGGCCGGGTATGGCCTGATTGCCTGGCTCATCCTGCACTCCACCTGGCACGAGTGGCTAGGAATCAGCGACGCCGATGGGGTTGCGTAGCGGCTAGCCGCTGATGACTCCGGCGTTACGCAACGTTACCGAGAGGTCGTGGGGGCGCGACGCGATTGCAATCGCGTCCTCGTAGGTGACCACCGCATCGGAGACCAACTGGAACAGGTGCTGGTCAAAGGTCTGCATCTTGTAGTACTCACCCTCGGCAATGATGTCCAGGATGGGGGGCTGGCTGGCCGGCTCGATGATGGCCTCCGCCACCCGGCCGTTGGATACCAGCACCTCCGCCACCAACTGACGCCCACCATCGGCCCGGCGCACCAGACGCTGTGACACGATGCCGCGGAGGGTCTGCGCGAGCGTGGCACGCACCTGCGACTGCTCGTGCGGGGTGAAGAAGTCGATGATGCGGTTGATGGAGTCCTGCGCGTCCACCGTGTGCAAGGTGGCAAGCACCAGGTGGCCAGTCTCCGCGGCGGACAGCGCGGCGCGCACCGTCTCAATGTCACGCATCTCACCAATGAGGATCACGTCGGGGTCCTGGCGCATTGCCCCACGCAACGCGGCGCCAAAGTCCAGGGTGTCGGACCGCACCTCGCGCTGGCTGATGATGGCCTTCTTGTCCGAGTGCAGCACCTCAATGGGGTCCTCGATGGTGATGATGTTCACCTCGCGGTACTCGTTGATGAGGTCCACCATGGACGCCAACGTGGTGGTCTTACCGGAGCCCGTGGGGCCCGTCACCAGCACCAAGCCGCGCGGCTCCAGCGCCAGGTCCGCCACCACCTCGGGGATACCCAACTCGGTGATGGACTGGGCACCCTGCGCCACGCGCCGGAACACCAGGCAGTCGGAACCACGTGCCACATAGGTGTTCACACGGAACCGGCCCACGCCCGCAAGCGAGAACGCAAAGTCCGCCTCATGAGTCTCACGGAACTGCGCCACCAACTCCTCGGGGAGCACCTGAGCCACCATGTGACGCGTGTCTTCGTCGCGCAACGGCGGCACCTGAAGCTTGCGCAGCCGTCCATCCACGCGCACGCGCGGTGCCGAGCCCACCTTGCAGTGCAGGTCGGAACCACCGGTGGATGCCAGGGCATGCAATAGCGGAATTACGGACACCGGCTGGTCGCTCACGTCATCTCCATCGGCATAGGGGGAGCCGCCCTTAAGCGGCGTCACAGTGCGAGTCGAGCCTACCCGTGCCACGGGGGAACGCGTATGCCGTCCGCGTGTGGGACAATCGTGCGTCACGTGTCACGCGTCAGGAAGAAAGAGGTACACCGTGAGCAAGAAGGGCCGTAAGCGCAAGTCCCGCGCCAAGTCCGGTGCCAACCACGGCAAGCGTCCCAACGCGTAAGTAGGGATGCCGGACCCCGCGGCTCAGCCCGGGATCAGCGAAGGCCCGCCTCCGGCAGGAGGTGGGCCTTTTTGCTGCGCGAGACGGGGTGGGAGCGAGGCGAGGTGGAGGCGGGACCTACGCCTCGCGCGCCTGCCGGATGGTGTCCAGGATCCGCTCCCGCAGTGCACTGGGGGCGCACTCGCCCCCGCCACACTCGGCGGTGAGGCTGCGAATCTTCTCGTTGATGCGCAGCTCCGCCTCACACGGCGGGCAGTCGCGCAGGTGCTCGCCAATGCGCACCAGCTCATCGTCCGGCAACTCGTTGTCGATGTACTCAAACAACTTGTCGAGCGCCTCCACACATTGCTTCTTAGCCACGCGGAGCCTCCTGCATCTCCTCGTCAGTGCCCGCGGCAGCGGAGGCCACGCCAAAGCCCCGCTCGGCCGCATAGTCCCGCAGCTTCTCCCGCAGCAGGCGGCGCCCCCGGTGCAACCGCGACATCACGGTGCCCACGGGGGTGTCCATGATTTGGGCAATCTCCTTATACGCGAAGCCCTCCACATCGGAGAGGTACACCGCCATGCGAAAGTCATCGCTGAGTTCCGCGAGCGCCCGCTTCACATCCTCGTCGCCCATCGCATCGAGCGCGGACTCCTCCGCGGACGCCAGCCCCGTGGATTGGTGCTCCGCCGCCGAGGCAAGCTGCCAGTCCTCCACCACCTCGGCATCGGCCAGGCGCGGCTCACGCTGCTTTTTGCGGTAGGTGTTGATGAACGCGTTGGTCTGAATGCGGTACAACCACGCCTTGAGGTTGGTGCCGGGCGTGAACTTGTCCTGACCCGCAAAGGCCTTGGCGTACGTTTCCTGGACCAGGTCCTCGGCGTCGGCAGGGTTGCGTGTCATCCGAAGGGCGGCGGCGTACAGCTGATCCATGTAGGACAGCGCCTGCACCTCGAAGTCGTAGGCGGTGGTGTCAGTCATCACCTCGGAGAATACCGGCAAAGCGCCTGGGCGGGGGCCGGCGTGACGTAGGGCCGATGCGCTCCGGGCCCCCGCACGCGGCGTCACCAGGTGCGGCGTCACCCCGTGCGACGTTGCGGCGCGCGACGGCACCGCACGCGACGGGCAGGCTACGGCACTCATGCGGGGGATAACGGAACAGCCACGTCAGGCATTCCGCCCCTCGCCCGGCGCGCGGGCCATGGGTAGGCTGGAGCCATGTTCCGCGCACTTGCCCGCCCCCTGCTCGCCTCGTGGTTCATCTATGACGGCGTGCAGCATGCTCTGGAGCCCGCCGTACGCGCTCAGGCCGTCACCCCGCTCCTGGAGCAGGGCATGGAGGCCACGGGTGTGCACGTCGAGGCGCAGACCGTGGTGCGCGCCCACGGGGTGTTGCAGGCCGTCTCCGCCACCATCCTTGCCACCTCCAAGACGCCGCGCCTTGCGGGTAGCGCACTCGCGCTCCTTGCGGGCGCCTCGCTAGCCACGCGACCCGCATTTTGGCGCATGCCTCAGGGCGCGGAACGTGACCGTGCCACCGGGGAGTTCCTGGTGGGGCTGTCACTGTTGGGTGGCGCCCTGCTGGCCTCCTCGGCCGGCCATGGCGCTATGTATACGCGCCACAAGTCCCGCACCAAGGCCAAGGCCAAGCAGCGCAAGGCCGCCGCCAAGGCCAAGGAGCAGGCCGCCCTGGCGCGAGCGCTGGAGAAGGCGGAGCGTCGATTCTGGTGAGTACCACGCTTCCCACCGGGCTTGGTCCCGGCCACATCTGGCGCGCTCCCGTGGCCACCGCGCCCCTTGATGCCACCGTGGACGTTCCCGGTTCCAAGTCCCTCACCAACCGTTACCTGGTATTGGCGGCGCTCGCCAGCGGGCCCGTGCGGGTGCGGGGGGCGCTGCGTTCACGTGACTCGGACCTCATGGTGCAGGCGTTGCGTGCGCTTGGCGTCACCGTGGCCGATGCCGGGGACGTGTGGGAGATTACCCCCGCCTCCCTGCGTGGCGGCGTGAGCATCGACTGTGGCCTTGCGGGCACGGTGATGCGTTTTGTCCCGCCGCTGGTGTTGCTTGCGGGGCTTGCCGGAGACGCCCGCCCCGTGACCTTTGACGGCGATGAGGGTGCCCGCGTTCGCCCCATGGGTCCGCTCCTTGACGCGTTGCGCGCCCTGGGTGCGCGCGTGGATGACGAGGGGCGCGGCACGCTTCCCTTCACCCTCACGCCACCCACCACGGTTCCGTCCGAGGTGGAGGTGGACTCGTCGGCGTCGTCTCAGTTTGTGACCGCGCTGCTGTTGGTGGCGGCCCGGCTGCCCCAGGGACTCACCATCCGTCATGTGGGCGCCACCTTGCCCAGCCTGCCGCACATCGACATGACCTGCGCGTCGCTGCGCGAGGCTGGCATTCGTGTGGACCAGCCCAACGAGCGCACGTGGGTGGTGCACCCCGGCGCCATCGCGCTCACGGACGTGCGCGTGGAGCCGGACCTGTCCAACGCGGGGCCCTTCCTTGCCGCCGCGCTCGTGGCGGGCGGCAGTGTACGCATCCCCGGGTGGCCCTCCCACACCACGCAACCCGGCGCGCTGTACCCCGAGTTGTTGGAGCGCATGGGCGCCACCTGCACCCTCGCGGACGGCGTGCTCACCGTCACCGGCACCGGCCGCATTCGTGGCATCACCGCGGACCTGGGTGCCGCGGGCGAGATCACCCCCACCATTGCCGCACTGTGCGTGCTTGCCGAGGGAACCTCAACCCTTACCGGCATCGGCCACCTGCGCGGCCATGAGACGGACCGGCTGGCCGCCATCCAGACGGAGGTTCGCCGGTTGGGTGGGACCTGCACCGCGGGGCCCGACTCGCTGACGCTGGGCGGCCGCGACGGTGCCACCTTGACCGGTGCGGTCATGGAGACCTATCACGACCACCGCATGGCCACCTTTGCCGCCATTGTGGGCCTGGGCGTGCCGGGAGTGGACGTCCTCAACGTGGGCACCACCTCCAAGACCATGCCCCACTTCCCCACCATGTGGGCCTCCATGCTTGGCACCACCGCCTCGTGACCGACTGGAGCCACTACGACGAGTCGCACGCCCGCGTGCGGCCCCCGCGCTCCACCCGGCCCCGCACCAAGATTCGCCCCACCCATGACGCGGCCCAGCCCGGCACGGTGGTGGCCGTGGATCGCGGCCGCTACACGGTGCAGATGGATTCCGCCGATGCCGGGGCAAGAGTCATGGCGGTCAAGGCCCGGGAGCTGGGGCGGCGCGGGCTTGTGGTGGGAGACCGGGTGGGCGTGGTGGGTGACACCTCGGGTCGCGAGGACACCCTGGCTCGTATTGTGCGCCGAGAGGAGCGCACCTCCGCGCTGCGGCGCACCGCGGACGACACGGATACCACCGAACGCGTGGTGGTGGCCAACGCGCGCCAGCTGGCCATTATTGCCGCGCTGAGTAACCCGGAGCCCAATCCCCGTCTGATTGACCGCTGCCTCGTGGCGGGCTTTGACGCCGGCATGGCCACCCTCCTGGTGCTCACCAAGGCGGACCTTGCGGATGCGGGGGCAATGCGCGCGCTGTACGAGCCACTCGGCGTGACCGTCATGGCAATCTCCGTGTTGCGCGAGGGAGGCCCGGCAGCCGACCCCGGTTTTGCGCGCCTCATCACGGAGTTGGCCGGCACCTCCACGGTGCTGGTGGGGCCCTCGGGCGTGGGCAAGTCCACCCTGGTCAATGCCCTGGTGCCCCATGCGGGGCGGGCTACGGGACGGGTCAACGACGTGACGGGGCGCGGACGGCACACCTCCACGTCATCCGTGATGCTGGATCTACCGGGCGGTGGATGGATCATCGACACCCCCGGTATCCGGTCCTTTGGCCTTGCCCATGTGGACGCCGAGCACTTTCTGCTCGCCTTTCCCGACGTGGCCGACTACGCCGCCGCGCACTGCCCACGCGGCTGTGCTCACGCGAGCGCGGCGGAGGGCTGCGCACTCGATGCCTGGGCCAACGAGGCGCCCGCCGTCGCGTCCGACCGGCACGTCAAACTCGACTCCATTCGCCGTCTTCTCGCCTCCCGCGCGGCAAGCGACACGTATTAGTGCCGGCACCTGTAGCATCGCTAGTATGCACGTCGACGTCGCCGGAGTGACCTTCCGCTATGGCCGCTCACACGCCGTAGACTCCGCCTCGTTCACGTTGCGTGAAGGAATTTACGGGCTCTTAGGCGCTAACGGTGCCGGAAAGTCCACGCTAATGTCCCTGTTGGCAGGCGTCATCGTCCCTCATGGCGGGACAATCTCGCTTGATGGCCAGTCGATGGTTGGCGTCAAAACCATGCGGGAGTGCCGAGAATCAATCGGATATCTTCCTCAACGTTTCGCATTTTCGCCCCGATTCACCGTCAGTGATTTCCTTGCATACGTAGCGTGAACAAAGGGTGTCGACTACACCGTAGCAAGCAATCGTATCAAAAGTACTCTTGACTCTGTGGGCCTCACGAAACAAGCAGACACGCCTCTAGGGAAGCTCTCGGGTGGAAAGCTTCAGCGGGCGGGAGTCGCACAGGCGTTGATAAATTCTCCACGCCTCTTACTCCTTGACGAGCCAACTGCCGGGCTTGATCCCGAGCAACGCCTGGCATTTAGAGAGTTGATACGCAGTCTGGATAACATCACCGTGTTGCTATCAACCCATTTAGCAGAGGACGTTGCTGCGGTATGCGACGGCGTGGTAGTGCTCCATCACGGACGCGTGGCTTTTGAAGGCTCCGTTCAAGCCCTCGAGCGACTCTCCGCACAACGGGCACCCCTCGGTTCCGCCGCGATGTCCCCCCTCGAAGCCGGCTACCTGGCCACCATCCACCATCCCCGTGAGTCATCCTCATGAGCATGGTTCACGTCTGGTGGATGGAGTATAGGCGTTCGCTGCTACCCTGGTTTGCTCTCCCCCTCTTGGTGATTCAGGTTTGGGGGATGAGTTCTGCCTCTAGCACATGGAACGAGAGTTCCACCTCAGCTTCGTTGGCAGTCGCGTGGCCGGGGATGTTTATCGCCGCGATCCTGGGCGGGCTCGCGGCGCTATCGGGGTATACGCGCGCTCACTGGGGCGAGTCGATTCTCGCCAATGCTGCCATTCCCCGCTGGCGTATCGAGGCGGCACTGATCACTCCGGCGCTCGTCGTCTCCATTTTGGTTCCACTTGGCGGTCTTCTCGCGGCGTGGTTATCAGTCCCCGGTGCACTGTCATCCGCAGCAAAGGGGTTACGCGTCGAGTTTGCTCTTCTCGCATGGTCGCTCAGTCTCGCTGCGATTGGTATGGGTCACATACTGGGGCGACTCTGGCTGAGCAGATTAGCGCCCGGAGTAGCGGCGCTCATACCGATTTTTCTTGCCGCGGCAATGCACCGGCCGGATGGCTTGGTGTTTGTGCCTTTACTGGCTCCACTGAAGAACGTTCCTTCGCCATTGGCAGTCGGTACCACAGTTGCATTTGGGCTGGCCGTGATCCTTACCGCCGTGATTGGCCCAAAGGCCCGGAGCCTACCCGGAGGTCGCCCAGGCTTTCATCGTCTGCCGGTAGTGCTGGGGACGGCTGCTGCGCTTTCACTCATGGTAGCGAGTTCGCAACTCCCACTGATGGTGCCCCGATCTGGGGAAGTCACTCCCCTCTGCACTGTTGGCTCGCCGCATCTTTGCACCTACCCGGAGGCTATCGCTCTTCTTCCCACATTGGAGACCCTTAGCACTCGCGCGGCCAACCTGCCATCCGAGCTCGTGGTTCCCTTGAAGGTACTCGAGGATGGCCTACAAGATCCCGGGCAGCCTGGGCTGATTCTCCTGGGCGACCCATGGTTCGCCGCGGAGTCGCTGTCTACAGCCATTGTGAATCAGACCCTTGGACCGTGTACCGCACCCACCACTCCTAGCGGAGACCTCACCACGTCCTGGTTAACTGAGTACTACACCCTCGAGGAATGGGTGAGTGCCACGATCTATGGGAGCCCCCGGCCGGAGACCGTGTTTTCCACCACAGACCCCATCGTTCGATGGGATGAAGTGGACTCGATGCTCGGCGCCGATGCCACAGCCCAGTCCGCCTGGGTGCAGGGGCACCTTGACACGTTACGCGCACAATGCGGTCCTCTTACCCCATGACTGGCGCAACGCGACATGCCACGAGGCTGTTTCTCCGTGCATTCAGATGGCCCATGGTGATCGCCGTCGTAGTCCTTGCACCAACCCTTGCCGTAGTGGCAGGTAGCAGCCAGCTACCCGTGTGTACACGCCAGTATCAATCATGCGATTCACCTTTGTGGGCCTACACGCCCGTCTTGGTGGGCGTTGCGATTGCGGTATCACTTGCCGGGTCATTCCCTGAGATCGATCAATCGGCCGCACGGCACCTGGGCGCGTACAAAGCGTGCTATCTCATCACAGTGGTGGCAGCGGCAGCGCTCGCGATTGTGGCTGTGCTGGTGGCGGCAACGGCGCTTGGCCTGGTGGTGAGCTCTACACCCCTTGCCACTGCCTTGGTCCGGAACACCCTGGGTTGGGTGGGGTGCACGGTACTGGTAGCCCGGTTGTTTGGCTCTCCACTGTCGTGGGTCGGTGCCGTCGTGGCCACGTTCGTCTTCGAGTGGTTTGGCAGAGGTGCGTCTGGCACGGCCTTAGGGTGGGCCTTTGCCATCGCGGCGACAACGGAGTCCTGGAGTTGGGTGGTAGCCACATCACTGATGCTCGCGGCCATCTTCATGACGGTATGGGGTGGTACCGAAGCACGCCTCCACTTTGCCAGCCCCACCGGGTGACACACCGGCTCCGTGCTCAACTACCCTGATGCCATGAACCACGGCGCTCCTCAGGGTCCCTACGCTGCAGACCTGGCGCTTGCCCTCGACATTGCCGATGCCGTGGACGCGCTCACACTCGCGGGGTCCCACGGCGAGATCGAGGTGGAGGTCAAACCCGACGACACCCCCGTCACCGCGATTGATCGAGGGGCGGAGCACCTGGTGCGCCAGATGCTCACCGCCGCACGGCCCGCGGACGCGATCCAAGGTGAGGAATACGGACTCACCGGCGATGCCGCGCGCCGTTGGGTGGTGGACCCCATTGACGGCACCAAGAACTTTGTGCGCGGGGTTCCCGTGTGGGCCACACTCATCGGGCTTGTGGACCGCGACGCCGCTGGCCGGGATGTGGCCGTGGTGGGCGTGGTCTCCGCCCCCGCGCTGGGCCGACGCTGGTACGCCGCCGTAGGTGACGGCGCGTGGAGCGTCACTCGCCTTACCGGTACAGACCCCTCGCCGCGCAGGCTACGGGTGTCTGCGACAGCCGACCTTTCCCAGGCCTACCTCAGCATTGCGTCCGTGGGCGGATGGGTGGAGCAAGGCCGGGAACACCACATCACCGCCTTGCAGTCCGCGGTGGGACGTGTGCGCGGCTTTGGCGACTTTTGGTCCTACATGCTTGTGGCAGAGGGGGCGATTGACCTTGCCACCGAGCCGGAGCTCAGTCTGCATGACATGGCGGCCCTTGCACCCATTGTCACCGAGGCGGGGGGCACCTTCACCAGTCTGACGGGCCAGGACGGACCGTTTGGTGGGAACGCGCTGGCCAGCAACGGGCTCCTGCACACAGCCGCGCTCGCAGTGATCGCACCCTAGGCGGGCGCGTCGAGGTAGCTGGCCTCACTGGGGTCAAACCACAACAGGTGACGCTCCCCCAGCCTGTCCTGCGCTTCCTCGTCTCCCGCCTGCGCCGCCAACACGTCCTGCGCGGCATCTGCCTCGTCTACAAACAGGCACGCCACGGCGGAGGGTGCCAGCCGGCCGGTGAGCCGCACTGCGGCGGGGCCTCCTTGTGGGTGGAACGCCACATCGGCCCGCGAATAATCGGCGGCCACCACCACGCGCAGCCTAGACCCCAACGCGTATGCCGAGTGCTCGGCGGCAAAATCAATGGCCAGCTCCGCCAATTCGTCGTCGTCGAGGTCGGGCGCCGCATCACGCAACGAGTCGGTGACCGCAAAGGCATGCGTGGGCTCCCACACACCATCAAGGTGGCCGGCAACGGCGGCGAGCGTATCCGGGATGTAAACCCTCATACGGCCAGTCTCACCCCTGGGGACTCCTGCGCGGGGTGCGACGCGCTGGCAAGGGTGCTGTGCTCCTTGACAAGGCAGGCGGCCGCCAGGCCCGCGATGGCCTTGCGCAACGCAGAGCGTGGGGCACATTCGGCCAGCGTCTGGCCCAAAAGCGCGGCGTTGTCGCCCGCACGCGGATCATAGGGAAGCGTCCACACGCGTTCCACACCCGCGTAGCGGCTGAGGGCATCCGCCACCGCACCCCGCGGGTACGGCCCCACCACGGAGGCGCGCACGCGGTTCACCACCACCATGCGTGGCACGGCCCCACGATCGCTCACGTGGTCCAGCGCCGCCAATGCGTTCACCAGCCGCTGCATGCTGAGCGGCTCTGCGGAACCCACCACCACAATGAGATCCGCGGCAGCCAACGCGGACAACGTGGCCCCATGACGTTGGGGAGCACGGGTGTCATATTGCAGGCTCTCGTCGCTTTCAATGCCAAAGCCACAGTCCACCACCACCGCATCGGCGTGGCGGGCCAGCACCGGCCACAGCGGGTCTAGCGCCGCGGGAGGCAACTCGGGCCACCGGTCCGCACGCGTCACGCCCGTGAGCACATGAAAGTTGGGTGAGGGTACCAACGCGTGCTGCACCACGGTGGCATCGTCAAGCGCCCCATGGAGCGATGCACGCGCCACCGCCGCAAGCCCCGGCGCCTCGTCCACAATTCCCAGCGCCTGTGCCACCGCTCCCCCGTGCGTGTCCACGTCTACCAGGAAGGCGGGCCCATGCGCGGCCAGTTCTGCCGCGAGGTTCACCGCCACGGTGGTCCGCCCCGGCGCTCCCGTAGGCCCCCACACCGCAATGGTGGTGCCGCGTCGGGGGCGCATCACGGGTGGTGGCGGCAGTGGTGTGGGCTCGGACTCCGACTGGCGATGCGCGTCCACAATGGTGTCCGCAATCTGGGCCGGGGTGGCATCGGCCGCCACCAGGTGGACAATCCCCAGCGCCCCCAAATGGTCATGCGAATCCTCGCTCAGCGCCACGCCCACCACGGTGGCGCCGGTAGCCCCCAGCGCGGCCACGGTGTTGCGGTCAAGGCGAGGATGCTCGGACACCACCACCACCGCGCCGATGCCCGCCGCAGCGGCCGCGAGCGCCTCCGGGAGGTCCGCACAGCGCCGGGCCATCGTCAGGCGAGAATCCGACCCGATGGCTGCCGCCACCGCCGCCTCCCGCGCACCGCGCACCGCAATGAGCACCGCGAGCGTCATTGCGCACCCTGCCCCGCGTAGCCCACCACGGACACGTCTCCGTTGGCGGCGAGCGCGTCAAGGAACGCCGTAATCTGGTCGGCGGGGACCACCACGTAGACGGTCTCGGAGCCCGCAAGCCCCATGCGCGCCTGGTCACGTACCACGGTGTCCACCACCAGGCCGCTTCCCACCATGCGCGTGTGCACGTCACGGTCACTCACCTCGGTGACGTAGACGTCCACCACGGATCCGGCGGTGATGGTGGCGGCAACCGGAACGCTGGTGCGCACCCCCACGGGCCGCCCATCAAAGCCCCCCTCGGTCACCAGGGCCGATGCGGGAAGCAACTCCCCCGCCGCCACGGTGCGCGTCACCACCTGGCCCCACGGCACCGCATCGGCGGGAAGGTATGCGACGCCGGTGAGGTGTGCGTGAACCACCGTGAGGTCGTCCCGCTGCAGCACCGTGCCCGGCGGGAGCACCCGCGCGGCCGCAAAATACGGGGTGGTGGTGTCCGCGCCGCGCACCACGGAGGTGACGGCCACCACCGCGACGGCTATGAGCAGCACCCCTACAAGCAGACGCGGATCGCGCCAGGACGGGCGGCGGACGCGCCCCACGATTGGCTTGGTTGCCTCGGTCACAGTTACCCCCTTGCGGAATTGGGGCTATCTTGCCCACGGTGGCGCAACCCCGCCACTTGTGCCTGTGGATAACTCCGCGTCGCATCGGCAACGTGCGAGAATTGCCGCATGGAACGACGCTTCCTCACCCTTGCCGATGTGCAGGAGATTCTCAACATCTCCTCACCCCAGGCCTATGCGCTGGTGCGCACGGGCGACCTCCCGGCCATTCAGGTGGGCGGCCGTGGCCAGTGGCGTGTGGAGGCCGCGCAGCTGGAGGCGTACATCGAGCGCCAGTACGACGCCACGCGCGCCCGCATCGATTCACAGGCCTGATCCCTCCGCGGATCTCACCCACACCACGGCCGCATACGGCACCGTGCACGTGGCGCCCGAGTCCGCCACCACATCCACACAATCACGCCCCACGGCGCCCAGCACGCCGTCCGCTCTGGCCGCCGCGGTCATCACGGAGACGCGTGCCCGGTCCCGTGACAGCGCCCTGAGCGCATGACCCAGCGTGAGCCGCTGCTGCACCACCGAGAGCTCAGCCGCCTCACGTCGTAACCCCTGAGCGCCCACAATCGCATGCGTGGGCACCACGAGGTGCATGCCGTCGCGTGCCAGGCGAATCCACTGAGCCGTCACATCGGCAAGACGCCCCGCCACGTGATCTCCCGTGGTCACCGTGAGGGTCACCGTGGTACCGCGCGAGCCCGCAAGGCGCGCCGCAAAGGTCACCCCCGCGCGCTCGGCTCGGGTGCGCTCTGCCACCTCCACCTCAAACTCGCCGTGGTCCTGGGCGGCCATCTGGCCCTCTAGGTCGGCAAAAAGCAAATCCCACCTCATGCGCCCACGCTAGCCCAGCGGCGCCGCGCGCGCAGGGCGAGGCGGATGCGTGCGGCCTCCGGCCGGCATTATCGCCGGGCAGGTGACGCAGTTATCCACAGCCTGGGCGCCCTTGCGGTCGACAACCGTACGGACATGATCTATATCTAGTGTCATCAAACATCATCAAATGCCACTATCAGCCATCAAGCGGCGTGTGGCATCACCGTGAAGGGGGCAACGATGCTCACACGAATCGCGTCGTGGATGGCCGTGGCCGGTATGCCGGTCCTGGCATGGGTGCTTGCGGGGGTGGCGCGATATCACGCCAGCCTGAGCGGTCCCGAGTGGCAGATTGACAATGCGGTGGCGCTGGTGGGCGCCGCCGTGGGCGCCGCGATTGCCGCGTACCTTGCATGCTTTGGGGTGGTGTCCGCGGTGGCGGGCCTGGTGGCGCCGCGGTGGTGGGAGCGACGCATGGCACCGTGGGCGCCGGTCACGTGGCGGAGGGTGACCGCCGCGGCGCTGGGTCTGACGTTGAGTGCGGCCGCGGCCGGGCCCACGTGGGCGGCCACGGCGTGGACCGCGGAGGACCCCATCACCTGGTCCGAGGATGCCTCCCCCGTGCTGATGGCGGCGGCCGATGCCGACACCACCGGGGCCGCCTCGCCGGATGCTGGCACCCCCGATGCCGTCGTGGAGAGCGAGGCGCAGCCCGCGGAGTCGGCCGATGCGGCACCTCAGACCGCGCCCGCGTCACCGGTGCTGGCGGCACCGTCTGCGCCGCCTACCGCGCCGTCTGTGGCCACGCAGCCCGTTCCCGCGCAACCCGTTCCCACGCAGCCCGTTCCCACGCAGCCCGTTCCCACGCAGCCCGTTCCCGTGCCGGCAGCCTCCACGCACACCACAGCTCCCACCGCCTACGTGGTGGAACGCGGTGATTCACTGTGGTCCATCACCGCGCAGCTGCTGGGCGAGGACGCGAGCACCGCACAGGTAGCCGAGGCCTGGCCGCAGCTGTATGCACTCAACCGCGAGGTGGTGGGCGCCAACCCTGGCCTGATCTTTGCCGGGCAGAGCCTGAGCGTGCCGGAGTCCCTGTCATGAGCGCCGTGGCCACGCTGGCACCCACCGCGAGTGCGCCGCAGCGGCTGCCCCTCCCGGGACGCCCTAGCACCGGCCCCTACGCCGCGCGGCGCCAACGCCCCGCGGGGGATCCCACCCCGCTGGCCTGCACGGTGGCACGCAGCGCGGTGGAGGTGGCGTTGGGAATGGACGGTGTGGACCGACTGACACGGTGGGTCACCCCCAGCATCCACGCCAGCCTTGCGCGCCAAAGCGCGCTGGCACGGCGCGCGGGCTACCGCATGCTGGGAGCCGTGGGCATTCAGCGCGTGCGCCTTCAACGCGTCAGCGCCACCACCATCGAGGCGGCCATCGTGGCCCGCGAGGGCCGCCGTGGCCGCGCCGTGGCCATGCGACTCGAGGACCGTCACGGTCGGTGGATCGTGACGGCACTCGACATCGGCTAGGGCGTTACGCCTCGTTCTTCCCGTGGCACATCTTGTACTTCTTGCCGGAGCCACACGGGCACGGGGCGTTCTTGGGAGTACCCACAAACGCACCCTCGGATGCGGCGGACTTGGCCGCCGGCTTGGCCTTGGAGGTGGCGGCCTTGCCGGAACCGTCGTTCGCGGGGCCCGAATATGTGAGTGCACCCATGTTCATCTGGGTCACCGCTCCCGCACCCGTCGCGGATCCCGTGGACACGGCACGCTGCTGCGCGGATGCGGCCGCGTTACGGGCGCGGCCCGCCTGCACGGAGTCCGCGGCCTCGTCACCCTTGCCCCCACCCGCGGCGGGGGCGGCACCGGCCGCGGCGGCATCGGCGGCGCCTGGCGGGGGAACCACGCGCACCTCCACCCGGTACAGCACCTGGAGCGTCTGCTCCTTCACCGCATCGGACATGCCCTCAAACATGTGGAAGCCCTCGCGCTGGTACTCGGTCAGCGGGTCACGCTGGCCCATGGCACGCAGGCCAATGCCTTCCTTGAGGTAATCCATCTCATACAGGTGCTCACGCCACTTGGCGTCCAGCACCTGCAACAGCACCTGACGCTCCACCTGGAGCAAAACCTGATCGCTCACGCGCTCCTTGACCGCGTCATATGCCACCCGCGCATCCGCCTTGAGCTCGCGCTCCAGGAAGCGGGCGCTGAGGCCGCCATGCGCATCCGCCTCGGCCAGAATCTCCTCCACGGTGACGCCCACCGGGTAGATGGTCCGCAGGTCCGTCCACAACGCCGGCAGATCCCAGTCGTCGGAGCTACCCACGGCCGTGGCGCTACGCACCATGGCGCCCACCACATCGTCAATAAAGCGCTCCACGTCCTCACGCACGGACTCGCCCTTGAGGATGCGGCGGCGCTCGTCATAGATGACGGTGCGCTGCAGGTTCATCACGTCGTCGTACTTGAGGATGTTCTTGCGCGCCTCGGCGTTGCGGCCCTCAATCTGCGTCTGGGCGCTCTGCACACCCTTGGTGAGCATCTTGGACTCAATGGGGAGGTCGTCCGGCAAGAGCGGCGAGTTCATCATGGACATGGCCATCTTGGACTGGAACATCCGCATCAGGTCGTCTTCAAGCGACAGGTAGAAGCGGGACTCACCCGGGTCACCCTGACGGCCCGAACGGCCACGCAACTGGTTGTCGATGCGACGCGACTCGTGCCGCTCGGTGCCCAGCACGTACAGGCCGCCCGCCGCGAGCACCTCTTCATGCTCGGCGGCCACCTCGGCCTTGGCCTGCGCCAGCACGTCACCCCACACGCGCTCGTACTCCTCCGGGCTCTCGTGCGGGTCAAGCCCCCGCTCCCGCATCTCAGCCACCGCACGGAACTCGGGGTTACCACCCAGCATGATGTCCGTACCACGGCCCGCCATGTTGGTGGCCACGGTGATGGCGCCCTTGCGGCCCGCCTCGGCCACCACGGCCGCCTCCGCCTCATGCTGCTTGGCGTTCAGCACCTTGTGCAGCAACCCACGGCGGCGCAGCTCCTGGCTCAAGCGCTCCGACTTCTCCACGGACACCGTGCCAATGAGCACGGGCTGGCCCGCCTTGTGGCGCTCCTGGATGTCCTGAATGATCGCCTCGTACTTGGCCTTCTCCGACTTGTACAGCAGGTCCGGCTGGTCCTTGCGAATCATGGGCCGGTGCGTGGGAATGGGCACCACATGCATGCCGTACACGGAGTACAGCTCCGCCGCCTCGGTCTGGGCGGTACCGGTCATGCCCGCCAGCTTGTCGTACATGCGGAAGTAGTTTTGCAGCGTGATGGAGGCGTAGGTCTGGTTCTCCGCCTTGATGGCCACGCCTTCCTTGGCCTCAATCGCCTGGTGGAGGCCCTCGGAGTAGCGCCGGCCCGCAAGGAGGCGGCCCGTGTGCTCGTCCACAATGTTGACCTCGCCGTTTTGCACCACGTACTCACGGTCGCGGTGGAACAGCTCCTTGGCGCGCACGGCGTTGTTCAGGAAGCCAATGAGCGGGGTGTTTGCCGGGTCGTAGAGGTTCTCAATGCCCAGCGCCTTCTCAATCTTCTCGATGCCGGGCTCCAGCATGCCAATGACGCGCTTCTTTTCCTCCACCTCGTAGTCCTCGTCCGCAATCAGCGGGCGGACCAGGCGGGCAAACTCCACGTACCACTGCACGTTGTCGCCCTGCGCGGGGCCGGAAATGATGAGCGGGGTACGCGCCTCGTCAATGAGGATGGAGTCCACCTCATCCACAATCGCGTAGTGGTAACCCCGGTGCACCATCTGCTTGGGGTCCATGGCCATGTTGTCGCGCAGGTGGTCAAAGCCAAACTCGTTGTTGGTGCCATACGTGATGTCCGCAAGGTACTGGCGACGACGCGTCTCCGGGTCCTGCCCCGCCACAATGCATCCGGTCTCCAGGCCAAGAAAGCGGAACACGCGGCCCATCAGCTCGGACTGGTAGGTGGCCAGGTAGTCGTTGACCGTGACCACGTGCACGCCCTGGCCCGCAAGCGCGTTGAGGTACGCGGGCAAGGTGGCCACCAGGGTCTTACCTTCACCGGTCTTCATCTCCGCAATGCCACCGCCGTGCAGCGCGGCGCCACCCATGATCTGCACGTCAAAGTGACGCAGACCCAGGGTGCGCACGGAGGCCTCCCGCACCGCGGCAAACGCCTCCGGCATCAGCGAGTCCAGGCTCTCCCCACCCGCAAAGCGCTCCTTGAACTCCGCGGTCAGCCCCCGCAGCTCCTCGTCGCTCATGCTGGAGTAGACGTCGGCAAAGGCGTTCGTCATGGTGACGACGCGCTGCAGCCTGCGCATCTGACGTCCCTCACCCATGCGGATGATGCGATCAAAAACTGCCACTGTGTCCACCTTCTGTCATTAGGCCCCCACCATCCTAGGGGTGTTCCGCACGCCCGATGCGGTCCTCTCGCTGAGGGCGCAACGTGGGGGCGGCGCGGGAGGTTCCCGGTAGGGCCGTTGCCCGGGCATGCCGCGGGGGACGAGCCGTGGCCCGTCCCCCGCGCGTGCTGCGTGTTACGCGATGTCGCGGGCGGTCTGCGCCGCCGCCTCCTCCAACTGAATCACCCCGTAGGTCCACCCCCGGCGGCGGTACACGGCAGACGGGCACCGGGTCTCCGCGTCAAGGAACAGGAAGAAGTCGTGGCCCACCAGCTCCATCTGGTCGATGGCCTCGGTGACCGTCATGGGCACCGCGGAGTGCACCTTGGACCGGATGACAATGGGGGTGCCGTCCAGCGGAATCTCCCGCACCGAGGAGTCGGGCGCACCCTCCCAGGTCTCCACGTTTGCCACGGCGGTGTCCTCAGCCGCCTCGGCGGGCGCCACCTCGGGTGCCCCCGCCACGGCATGCAACGGCAGCTTGCCCTGGTGACGCGTGGCCATCCGCGAGTGCAGCTTGCGGATGCGCTCAATCACCTTGGCCGTGGCCATGTCCAGCGCGGCCACCCGGTCGTCGGCCGAGGCTTCGGCTCGCACCACCGCCCTGCCATACACCGTGATCTCCACACGCTCGCTGTCTCCGCTGTGACGCGGATTACGCTCATGCACCACGTGCACGTCCGCACGTGTGGCCTTGGGCGCGAGCTGCGCGATCTTGTCCATCCTGTCGGCAATCTTGAGCCGCAAGTCGTCCGAAACCTTGGTGTGACGACCGACGATTGCGATGTCCATGAGTACTCACTCCTCGAATGGGGGGCGCCGTAACGGCGCGGGTGGATGGGCGGCTGGGCTGCGTTGCCCGGTGTTCCGCGTACGTCACCTCCCCGCAATGCGAGAGTGTGGCCGAGGCCATTTACCTCACCCTATCCGCCTTGGCCACGTCATGCCAGCGACGCGGGCGTTTTCCGTGCCGGCGGGTCAACGGAGGCCAACACCAGGCCCGCCCACACCGGTTGTAGGGGCCGTTGCAGGAGGTCACGGCATGCCGCAAGAGTGGCGCCCGTGGTGAGCACGTCATCCACCACCACCACGGCACCCGGAGGCGGCAGGGCCCGCGCCAGGGTGATGCCACGGGCGGTGGCGGCCCACCGTTGCTGGGCGCTCCGGCCGCGCGACTCGCCCGCCCTGTGCCGCAGTACGGGAGCCACCTGCGCCCGCACCCCCGCCTCCGTGAGGCCGCGGGCGGCGGCCCGCGCCAACAGCAGGGGCAGGTCCGCGCCGCGAGCACGAGTGCTCGCGGCGCGCGCGGGTGCGGGGACGCACACCACCTCCGCAGGCAGCTGCGACGCAATCTCACGTGCGGCCCGCGTCATGGCCTGTGCCATGAACGCATCCATGTCTCGCCGCGCCCCGTCCTTCCACGCCGTGACAAAGCCATGCGTGGGGCCACCAAGGCGCGTGATGGACCACACGGGCAAGCCCCGTGCGCCTCCCGTGAGGCGCGGCGCACCGCCGTCACAGCGGGCGGGGGCGTTCCACCACAGGGACGCGCAGGCGTCACACCAGCGCACATCCGGCAGCTGGCATCCGGGGCAGGCCACCGGCACCACCAGACGCGCCACGTCCACCGCCGCCTGCCGCAGCCGGCCCGCCGCCCACGTGAGCATTCCCTGGGTCATGGGGCAAGCATCGGCCGTGGCCCCCACCCCGCGCTACCTCATGCCGCCCGCCTGGGGACAACCCCGCGCGTGGTGCCGCGCTGGGGACGACATCGCCCGCACTACCCGGCGTAGGCCACGTCGCTCACGCCCGCCCACCGCGGCACCCAGCGGTTGCCGGAGCGCACCTGCAGCTCATGCGAATCGGTGACGGCCACCACGGAACGGTCGCCGTAGCGCACGGACATGGACATGGCCTCGGACAACGCGGAGATGTCCAGGCTCTGGCCCCCCACCGTGGCCAGCTCGATGTCACCGGAGGCCTCGCTCAAAATCACCAGGCTCACCGCATCCGCCCACCCCAGCTGGGTGGACAGGCGGGAGTCCGGGGCCACGGCCAACGGGATGCCCAGCGACAACGGGGTGCCGGACGCATCACGCGAGATAGCCACCACCTCCACCACGGCCTGATCGGACACCCGCGAAAGCACCGCCATGCGCGAGCCGTCGCGCGACACCGCCAGGGCGTCCACCTCCCTACCCTGCAACCAATCCGCCGCCAACTCCACCGTGGCGTCCTCATCCACCCACGGCGCCACCACGGTGAGCGTGCCGCCCTCGGCCTGCGCACTCCACAGCCACCCAAAGCGGTCAAACGACGGCCCCACCCAGCCCGCACCCGTGGTTACCAGCTCCGCATCCACCTGCCCGTCGGGAAGCGCCATGGGCGCCTCATGCGGCACAAACGCATCCCGTTGCGCCATCGCATCGCTCACCCACACCCCCTCGTCCGTCACCCACGCCACCCGCGCCAGGTCATACGCGAGCGCAATGTCGCGGGCATCGGCGGGCAGGGCGCCCATCGCGTCGGGAGTGACCGTCACCTGCGTGCCGTCCCACAGCCCCAGGCGGCCATCGGCAATCACCGCAGCCACGGCCTCGGGTGGCGGCGCCTGCTGCAGCTGCTTTTCCTCCGTGGTGGTCAGGGGCACCCCACCCACGGTGGTCTGCACCGACGTGACGTTGGGCAGCTGCAACAGGGTGAGTTCCATCTGCTCGGCCGCAAGTGCGCGCTGCTCCGCCGAGCCCGCCGAGCCCGCGGCAAGCGCCACCTGTGCCAGGCCCTTGTCCACCACCACCGCGTCCACGGCCAGCGAGGACGTGGCGGGAAAGCCTGTGACCACCGCGTCCACCAGCCACGCGGACGGGCCCTGAATGAGCTCGCGGGCGGCCATGGTGGCAATCTGATCGTTGTTGGCAAAGAAGCGCAGCTCCGGCACCACGGTGGTCAGGTCCGGCGAGGCAAAGCCCAGCGCCACCGGGCGGAAGTAGCGGGTGAAGTTGGCCTCGGAGATGATGATGCCGTTGTCCAGGCCCGCAATGCGGTACTCGCCCTCGGCCGTGAGCGCCACCGTGAACTCCAGGTCCTCTCGCACCTGGGAGCCGTTCTCTACCAACACCCCATGCTCGTCAAGCACCGCGGCCACGGGCAACGAATACGTGAAGATGCCCAATTCGTCGTCCACCTTGATGGTCACCTGGCGCGAGTCAAAGATGGTCACCTGCTGCAGCGGCTCCCAGCTGAGCCCCGCGGCGGGGGTGAGGTACTCGCGCGCCACATCAAAGCCCGTGACGGCCCCACCGGCCGATGCGGTGAGAAAACCCTGCATGATGGCCCTCGCGTCGTCGCCGGGGGCAGGGCCCTGCAGCACGGGCAGCACGGGGCCGGGGGTGGCCACGCCCGCGTCCCCCTCGTGCACGGGGCCGTGGGTGGGGATGCTGGCGCATGCGGTGAGCGTGAGCACCAGGAGGGCCACGGCAAGGGCGCGTCGGGCGTTCATGAGGCCGGCTCCTGTTCGCTCAGGGGCATGCGGGGGCCGATGCCGGGGAAGTCGGCGGCGTCAAGCATCACCGGCAAGGGGTCACGCAGGCCCAGGCCACGCGAGGTGCGCGGCAGCATGAGGCGGAAGCTGGCGCCCTCCCCGGGGCTGCCCCACACGTCGAGCGCGCCGCCATGCAGCACGGAGTCCTCCCGCGCGATGGACAGGCCAAGGCCCGTGCCGCCCATGGTGCGGGCGCGCGCGGGGTCGGCGCGCCAAAAGCGGTCAAACACCCGGTCCACCTGCTGTTCCGTCAACCCCACGCCGTAGTCCCGCACCACCACGCTGACGTTGCGCCCGGTGCTGGCCACGGCCACGTCCACGGGTCCACCCTGGGCGTGCTCCACGGCGTTGGACAGGAGGTTGCGCACAATGCGTCCCACACGGGGGCGGTCAAGGGACGCCGAATGATTGCCCTCCGCCACCCACAGGCGCAGGTCCACGCCGGCGCCCCGTGCCGCATACGCCATGAGCTCCATCTGGTCGCGCACAATCGCGGCCAGGTCGTGGTGTTCAAAGTCCAACTGGGCGGCGCCCGCGTCAATGCGCGAAATCTCCAGCAGGTCCGCCAACAGCAACTCAAAGCGGTCCAGCTGCGCGTTCAGCAACTCCGCGGAGCGGGCCACATGCGCGGGGAAGTCTTCGCGCGCATCCAGCAGCACGTCGGAGGCCATGCGAATGGTGGTGAGCGGGGTACGGAGCTCATGTGAGACATCGGACACAAAGCGCCGTTGCAGGCGTGACAGGTGTTCCATGCGGGAAATCTGGCGCTGCAACGACTGCGCCATCTCGTTGAACGTGGTGGCCAAGGTGGCCAGCTCGTCGTTGCCACGCACCTCCATGCGTTCCGTGAGGTGACCCTCCGCAAGGCGTTGGGCCACGCGCGCGGCCGCACGCACGGGCCGCACCGCCTGTGCCGTGACAAACCACGTCATAAAGATCACCAACAGCACCAAGGCCGTGGCGCCAAGGGCCAGCACCCGCAAAATGAGGTCAAGCGTGTCCTGCTCGGAGGCCAAGGAGTACACCAGGTACAGCTCGTACGGCCCGGCGTTACGCACCTGCAACGGCGCCCCCACCACCACGGCGGGCTCACCGTGGGGAAGCTGGGTGGACTGCCAAAATTGGCCGCCATCGGGCTCAATGGCCTCGCGCAGCTCGGGCGAGATGCGCGTCACCAGCGCCTGATCCGAGGTGCCGGTCAGGATGGGAACATCGGAGTGATTGGTGGGGTCGGGCAACAGCACCAGGCCGCGCGAATCCCCTCCTACCAGGCCCAACGATTCCAAAATGTCGTTGACCAACTGCTGGAGGTCGCCGGGGGTCTCCGCGGTGGAGGCATCCACCTGGTCTTGCGCCGCCGCCACATCGCGCGCGGACTCCGCCAGGATGCGCTCCACGCGCTTGTCCACCAGTCCGTCACGAATCTGGGTGGTGACGTACGCGCCCAACAGGGCCACCGTGGACAGGCCCACCAGCAGCACGGACGTGATCACCCGGAGGCTGAGCGAATGGGTCCACCACCGCCACAGGCGCACCACGGGCTCCGCCAGTGCGGGCGACGATGGCGCACCGGGGGTCACGACGTCGGGCCCGCCTTATAGCCCACGCCCCGCACGGTCACCACAATCTCCGGGTTCTCCGGGTCGTGCTCAATCTTGGCGCGCAGGCGTTGCACGTGGACGTTCACCAGGCGGGTGTCCGCGGCGTGACGGTAGCCCCACACATCCTCCAACAGCACCTCGCGGGAGAACACCTGCCCGGGGCTGCGGGCCAACGTGACCAGCACGTCAAACTCCAGCGGGGTGAGCTGAATGACCACCCCGCCACGCGTCACCCGGTGCCCCGTCACGTCAATCTCCAGGTCCGCGATGCGCACCACCGCGGGAGCGGAGTTGTCGTTGCGACGCAGCCGGGCGCGCACGCGCGCAATGAGCTCGCGCGGCTTGAAGGGCTTGGGAATGTAGTCGTCCGCGCCGGATTCCAACCCCAACACCACGTCCACGGTGTCCGACTTGGCGGTGAGCATGATGATGGGCACCCCGGACTCCGCGCGAATCTCGCGGCAGATGTCGATGCCCGACTTGCCTGGCAGCATCAGGTCCAGCAGCACCACGTCGGGGTTCTCCGCACGGAACACCCCCAGCGCCTCGTCACCGTGATCGCAGAACACGGGCTCAAAGCCGTCCCCGCGCAACACAATTCCCGTCATCTCCGCGACTGCCGGGTCATCATCGACCACCAGGATCTTGGCCATCATGGGGCCATCTTGCCACGCTTGACCCGCACGGGTCCCCCGCCGGGCGGGCATGGCAAGATGGGCACCAACGGAAGGGGACACCGACGTGGCCGATGGCACCGACGAGATCCGCGGCTGGGCCGCTCCCACAAGCATGCCCGCGCCCCCGGCAAGCGCCCCCGCAGGCGCCCCCGCGGCGGCTCCGGCGTCGGCTACACCGGCATCGGCCGCCCCCACGCCCGATGCCCCACTCGCCGCACCTGCCCCACCCACCACGCCCGTCGGCGCGCCTCACACCGCGCCGCTCACCTACCGCTCCTGGCAGCCCGGCATTGTGCCGCTGCGTCCGCTGTCGTTTGGCGACTTCCTCACCGTGCCGTTCCGCGCCTTCCGCTTTAACCGCGCGGTCACGGTGGGTGGGCCCACCGTGATGACGCTCGCGTCCGTGGTGCTCACCGTGCTTGCGGGGTGGCTGCTCATCACGGACCCCCTGCTGGGAATTGCGGACTTTGACCCGGACTTCACGGGCATTCAGGGCACCACCGTGGCCGCGCTGGTGGTGGCCCTGCTGGCATGGATTGCCGCGGACCTGCTTGCCAGCGCCGTGGTGCTGGTGGGCGCCTCGCGCGCCGTGCTGGGCGAACACGTCTCCCTGACCGCCGCGTGGCGCCACGTGGTGCCGCGCATTCCGCAGCTGCTGGTGCTGTACGTGCTCACCGGTGCCGCCACGGTGGTGGCATCCCTGCCCGGCATCGGCCTGGTGGTGGCGTTTGTGCTCACCGGCCAGATGGGGCTGTACGTGGGAGGCCTTGCCATGCTGCTGGTGGTGGGCGGCGCGGGAGGCATGGTCATCACCGTGTACCTGCCCGCCGCGCGCGGTGCGGTGGTCATGGAACGCATGCGCGCATGGCCCGCCATCCGCCGCGCGGTGCGCCTCATGAAGGGGCGTTTTTGGTGGACCGTGCTCATCCTGCTGGTCACCGGCACGGTGGTGAGCGTGGTGGCGCAGGTGGTGCAATACGCCACGGAGTTTGTGGCGTTCATTGTGATTGCGCTTGCGCCGGACAACTTTGTGCTCTTTGCCATCGTGTTTGCCGTGGGCGCCGCGCTTGCCATGATCTTCAGCTACATCGTCACGTACGCCTTCATGGGCTCCGTGTATGCGCTCATCTACCTTGACGCGCGCATGCGGCGTGAGGGCTTTGACGTGGACCTTGCGCGCGCCGCGGAGGCCCGCTTCCGCACTGCGGCGGCGGTGTAGCGCATGCGCGTGGGCATGGAGGCGGGCGAGGTGCCCCTCCTTCCCGATGCCGATGCGGCACGGCAGTGGCTGGTGGACGAGCTGAGCAAGCCCGAGTACCGCGAGCACTCCGCCAACTGGCTGCAGCGGGTGATGGATTGGCTCAGCGGCGTGTTGGGACGCCTGCTCACGTGGGGCACGGGCGACGGCGGCTTCTCGCTGCCACAGGTGGTGGTGCTGGTGCTGCTGGCGGCACTCCTTGTGGGGGTGGTGGTGTACCTGGTGCGGGGGCCCCTGCGCCGGTCGCGCCTGTCTCGCCGCAGCGCAGCCGTCTTTGACGACGACGTGCGCGAGGCCACCGTCATTCGCGACGCGGCCCGCGAGGCCGCCTCCGCCCAGGACTGGGACCGCGCGGTCATTGAGGCCTTCCGGGCGTTGGTGCGCGGCGCCGAGGAACGCCACGTGGTGGAGGTGGTGCCGGGCATGACCGCGCTGGAGTTCACGCGCGCCGCCGGGGTGCGCCTGCCCGAGGTGGCTGCGGACCTGGCCGCATGCACGGAGATTTTTGACGGGGTGCGCTACGGACATCTGCACGCCACCCCCGCCCACTACGAGCGCCTGGTGGCCGCCGATGCCGCCACTGCCGCCGCAACCCCGGTGGCGCTGCGATGAGCGTGAGCGCACCCACGGGCTTTGCCCGCGCCGCCCAGGGCCCCGGGTTGGGCACCCGCCTACGGGCCGCGCGCGGCGTGGTGGTGGTGCTGGTGGTGTTTGCGGCGCTCATCACCGTGCTGGTGCTCACCCGCTCCGACGTCAACGCCGTGCCGCTGTCCACCCATAACCCCGCGGCCGACGGCACGCGCGCCGTGGCGCAGGTGCTCCGGGAGCATTCCGTGACGGTGCGGGAGGTGGACCGCCTGGGCGCGGCACACATCACGGACCCGGCACACACCACGCTGGTCATTGCCGATGCGGGGATGTTGCAGGGATTTCAGGCACGCTCCATCGCGGAATACCCCGGTGACGTGGTGGTGTGGGGCCGGCTGGGAGTGCTGAGCGACGCCCTGGGATGGGACCTGGCGACCACGCCCGCCACGCCGGGGGTACGCGACGCGCACTGCGAGGACGCGACCGCGCAGGCGGCGGGCACCATGCTGGGAGGGGACAGCGCCCTGGGAGGACAGCTGCCTCCCGGCGCCGTGGGCTGTTTTGAGGCGGCGGGGACATGGCTCATGGTGACCGTGCCCGATGGCGAGCGCACCATCACCGTGATGGCCAACGCGGACGTGCCCACCAACGGCACCATCACCGCCCAGGGGCATGCGGCGCTGGCCCTGCGCACGCTGGGGACGCATCCCACGCTCGTGTGGTACCTGGGCTCCGAACTGGACGGCTCCGTGCTCACCTGGACGCGGCCCACCACCGATGGCGCCACCCCTCCCGGCAGCATCACCGCCGTCCCCGACTTTTTGCCCGCGGGCACCGGCACCGCGTTCTACGCACTCGCGCTGGCATTGGGCGTGGTGGTGCTGTGGCGTGCACGGCGCTTTGGGCCGCTGGTGACGGAGGCCCTGCCCGTCATCATTCGCGCCTCCGAGGCCACCCGCGGACGCGCCCGGCTGTACCGCGCCGCCTCCGCCTCCGGCAGGGCCGGTGCCTCGCTGCGGGCGGCGGCTGCCACCCGCATGGCGCGCCGCCTGGGAGTGCCCCGTCACGCCCACGCCGTGGCGCTCGTGGACGCCATCAGCGGGGCCACCGGGCGACCCCGCGAACACGTCACCGCGGTGTTGTATGGCCCGCTGCCCGCCACCGAACAGGCCATGATGGATCTGGCCGCCGCACTCGACCAACTCGAAGGAGAGGTTCACCAGTCGTGACCGAGCAAGAGAACCCGTCCACGCCCGTCTCGCCCGAGCTTGCGCCCGCGCCCGACGCCGTGCCCACGCCTGAGGCCGAGCCCGCGCCGGAGGCCGAGCCCGAGCCTGCGCCCGCGCCCGAGGACGCCCCCACATCGGCCGCACTGCTTGCCCTTGCCCGCATCCGTGGCGAGGTGGGCAAGGCCGTGGTGGGCCACGACAACGCGGTCACGGGCCTCATCATTGCGCTCCTGTGCAACGGGCATGTGCTCCTGGAGGGCGTGCCCGGCGTGGCCAAAACCCTCCTGGTGCGCACGCTCGCGCAATCGCTTGGCCTGGACTTCTCGCGCATCCAGTTCACGCCGGACCTCATGCCCGGTGACGTGACGGGCTCGCTGGTGTACGACGCGCGCACGGGGGCGTTCTCCTTCCGTGAGGGGCCCGTATTCACCAATCTGCTACTCGCGGACGAGATCAACCGCACACCCCCCAAGACCCAGAGCTCGCTGCTGGAGGCCATGGAGGAACGCCAGGTGACCGTGGACGGGGTCTCGCGCGCCCTGCCCCAGCCGTTCCTGGTGATCGCCACCCAAAACCCCATCGAATACGAGGGCACCTACCCGCTTCCCGAGGCGCAACTGGACCGCTTCATGCTCAAGATCCCCGTGGGGCTACCCGAGCGTGATCACGAGGCGCAGGTGTTGCGCCGTCACGCCGACGGCTTCTCCCCCCGCAACCTCACGGCCGCCGGGCTGAGCGCGGTGGCCAGCGCCGAGGACCTTGCCGCGGGGCGCGAGGAGGTGGCGCGGGTGGAGATCTCCGACGACGTCATCGGCTACGTGGTGGACCTGTGCCGCGCCACCCGCGAGGCGCCGTCGGTGTCGCTGGGCGTCTCGCCGCGTGGCGCCACCGCACTGCTGGCCACGGCGCGCGCCTGGGCGTGGCTGCGCGGGCGTGCCTTTGTGTCCCCCGATGACGTCAAGGCCCTGGTGCCGTGGACGCTGACCCACCGTCTGCAGCTGCGGCCCGAGGCCCAGCTGGAGGGCGTCACGGCCGATGCCGTGCTTCAGTCCGTGCTCGCCGCCGTCCCCGTGCCCCGCTGACGATGTACCTCACCGGGTGGAGCGCGGCGCTGGCCCTTGTGGGCGTGATTCCCGCCTATGTCACCCACAGCCGCGGTGTGGCCTGGCTGTGGGTGCTTGGCGTGCTCGCGCTCGCGGGTCTTGACGCGCTGCTCGCGCCATCCGTGACGCGTGTTGCCGTGCGACGCACGGTGCCCTCCGCGGTGCGGCTCACCGAGTCCACCGCATCCACCCTTGAGGTGGTGAACCTCACCGAGCGCACCGTGCATGGTGCGGTGCGGGACGCGTGGCCGCCCTCCGCGGGAGCGGGCGCCAACCGCCACCGCTTTCACCTGGAAGGCCACACCTCCACCACCGGCGTGACGCCGCTCAGACCCACCCGGCGGGGAGACCTCCCCGCCGCCGCGGTCACCGTGCGCCTCGAGGGACCGCTGCGCCTCGCGGGACGGCAACGCTCCCTGAGCGTGCCCACACGGCTGCGGGTGCTCCCCGAGTTTGCCTCCCGCAAACACCTCCCGGCCCGCCTTGCCCGGCTGCGGGAGATGGACGGGCTCAGCCCCATCATGATGCGCGGCGCCGGAAGCGAGTTTGACAGCCTGCGCGAATACGTCATTGGCGACGACGTGCGCACCATCGACTGGCGCGCCTCCGCCCGCCGTGCCGATGTGGTGGTGCGCACCTTCCGCCCCGAACGGGACCGCCGGGTGATCATCCTGGTAGACACGGCCCGCCTCAGTGCCACACGCGTGGGCGGCGCACCCCGGCTGGAGGCGTCCATCGAGGCGGCGCTGCTGATGTCCGCACTCGCGTCTCATGCCGGCGACCGGGTGCAGGTGATTGCCTACGACCGCGTGGAGCGGGCGCGCGCCATGGGCACCTCCCACGCCACGGTGATGCCCGCGGTGGCACAGGCGCTTGCCGTCATTGAGCCCTCGCTGGTAGAGCCCGACTGGCCCGGCGCGGTGCGCCTCATCCACGAACGCGTCTCACAGCGCGCGCTCATTGTGCTGGCCACCACGGTGGATGCCGCCATGATCGACTCCGGGGCGTTGCGGGCCATTGCCGTCTTGCAGCGCGATCACCAGGTGTTGGTGGCCTCCGTGGAGGACCCGGAGACCACCGCCATGCTCCATGGGCGCGGCTCGGTGGAGGGGGTGTTCACGGCCGCGGCCGCCGCGCGCGAATCCTTAGAACGCGATGGGATTGAGGCGCGGGTGCGGCTCACCGGCGCGGAGGTGGTGATGGCCCCGCCCGATGCGGTGGCTCCCGCGGTAGCGGACGCCTACCTTGCGCTCAAGGCGGCCGGGCGGCTGTAGCCTCCGCTGCCGCGGCCCGCCCCCGCATCGGCCGGGGCCCGAAGACTCACACACCCCTATGCCGCAACGGGGGCCTGCTCCACCTGGAAGTCGGCCTCGATGCCACCTGTGGCCCCCACGCGCGTGGCCTCCCTCCCCGCCACAAACACGTACATCCAGAACGCCGCGAACGCCACCACACCCACGGCAATCTTGACCCACCACGGCAGGAACGCGGCCGGCGTCACGTAGCCCTCAATGAGGCCCGACACGGCCAACACCACGGTGAGCCCCAGCGCCACCCCCAGCGTGACCAGCCCCTCCTCGGCAAGCGCGCGCGCCCGCGTGCGCGGACCCGGCACCAGCATGGTCCAAAACAGCCTGAGCCCGGTGCCCGCCGCCACAAACACGGCGCTCAGCTCCAGCAACCCATGCGGAATGAGCAGGCCAAAAAACACGTCAAGCATGCCGTGCTCGGCCATGACCGCACCCGCCACCCCCAGCTGGATCACGGTGTTGTACATGAGGATGAGGGGGAAGACGCCGGTGATGCCAAACACCACACACTGCACCGCAAGCCACGCGTTGTTGGTCCACACGCTGGCGGCAAAGGACGTGTTGTCGTACTCCGTGTAGTAGCTGGCAAACTCCGCCTCGGCAATCTGGGCGCGCACCTCGGGCGGACCCACCAACGCCAACGCCTCGGGGCTGTGCAGGGTGTGCACCCCGCTCACCACGGCCAGCAGCGCCACGGTCACCCACACGCCCACACCCCACCAGCGCACGCGGTACAGCGCCCCGGGCAACCCCTGCGTGAGGTACCGACGCACGTCTCCCGTGCGCACATGAGGGGTGCCGGTAAGCCACACGCGCGACTGCGCCAACACCAAAGAAAGCCGCGTGATGAGGGCCGGATCGGGGGCGGCGGAACGCACGGTGGCCAGGTCCGTGGCCGTGGAGCGGTACAGGAGCGTCATCTCATCCGCCTCCGCACCCGTGCGGTGGCGGCGGCGGGCCAATTCCGTCAGGCGCGCCCAACGCCCACTCCTCACCGCGGTGAATGCATCGACGTCCACATCGCTACCATGCCATACAGGGAGGTGTTATGAGCACCGTTGACGAGATTGTGCTGGGCGAGGGCGTGGCGATTGACTCCGGCGCCGCCCCCGTCACGCTGCGCATCGCCTCCGGCGCCATCGATGCCCTCATCACCGGCGCGGTGCTATGGGTGAGCATTCAGCTGACCATGCCCCTCCTGGCCACCGTCAACGCCGCGCTGAACCGCGCCCTCACGGTGGGGCTTGTGGTGCTAGTCCTGGTGATCCTGCCCGCCACCGTGGAGACGCTCACCCGCGGACTGAGCGTGGGCCGCCTGGCGGTGGGGCTGCGGATTGTGCGCGACGACTCGGGCCCCATCACCGTCCGCCACGCGATGGGACGCGCCGTGATGGGCATGCTGGAGATCTACGCCACTGCGGGCATTGTGGCCATCACCGCTTCCATGCTCTCGGAGCGCGGCAAACGCCTTGGCGACATGATGGTGGGCACCTACTCCATGCGCACCCGTGGGGGACGCAAGGCGCTCCCGCCGGTGCAGCTGCCGTACTCGCTTGCCGAGTGGGCGGCCACGGCGGACATCGCGCGCCTTCCCGATGGCCTGGCACTGACCGCGCGCCTGTTCCTGTCACGTGCGGACACCATGAGCGTGGCATCGCGCGCACGTCTGGGCAGCGACATCTACCGGCAGATGCTCGGTCACGTCTCGCCGCCCGCCCCGGAGGGCACCCACCCCGAGACCTTCATTGCGGCAGTGATTGCCACCCGGCGGGACCGGGAATATGCCGCGGCGTTGCGCGCGCACCATGCCGATGCCGTGGAGACGGCGCGGCTGGCTCACCTTCCGTTTGGGATTCAGGACGCGGACAACTAGCGGCGCGTCATGCCCCGGTGGCGGTGTCCTCGGGGCCGTTCATCCACCGTTGGGCGTACCGCAACAGCCCCGCGCTCACCCACAGGAACACCCCTGCGGGAAGCGCCCCCCAGAGGCCAATGGTCAGCACCACCCTGAGCGCGAACAACACCAGTGGGTCGTTCACCGAGGAAAGCCACCCGGGGATCACGTCCTCGCTGAGGGCGGTCAGCACCAGGCCGATGACCACCAGGACCGTTCCCCACCCCCACAACGGACCACGGGGAAGGTTGTACAAGGTTCTCATGGGGCACCTCCATGTGCGTCGGCTTCCCTGTGAGCATGCCAGGGCACACCCCCGTGAGCAAGCCGTGCGGCTCGGAGTAGGGGCTCTGAGTACCGTCCCCTGCTAATACCGGTAGTGCTCCGCCTTGTACGGGCCGGCCACGGGCACGCCCAGATAGTCGGCCTGCGAGTGGCTCAGTTCCGTCAGGCGCACGCCCAGCGCATCCAGGTGCAGGCGGGCCACCTTCTCGTCCAGCTCCTTGGGCAGGCGGTGCACACCCAGGGGGTAGGCGTCGCGCCGCGTCCACAGCTCCACCTGCGCAAGCACCTGGTTGGTGAACGAGGTGCTCATCACAAAGCTGGGGTGGCCGGTGGCGTTGCCCAGGTTCATGAGGCGGCCCTCGGACAGCACGATGATGGAATGGCCATCACCAAAGGTCCACTCGTCCACCTGCGGCTTGATGGGCTGACGCTTGGCACCCGAGCGCGCCAGGCCCGCCATATCAATCTCGTTATCAAAGTGCCCCACGTTGGCCACAATCGCGTTGTGCTTCATGGCCGCCATATGCTCCACGCGGATGATGTCCTTATTGCCGGTGGTGGTGATGAAGAAGTCCGCGCGGTCCACGTAGTCCTCCACGCGTGCCACCTCGTAGCCGTCCATCACCGCCTGGAGGGCGCAGATGGGGTCAATCTCGGTGACAATCACCCGCGAGCCCTGGCCGCGCAGCGCCTCGGCCGCACCCTTGCCCACATCGCCGTAGCCGCACACCACGGCCACCTTGCCGCCCATGAGCACATCGGTGGCGCGGTTCAGGCCATCGGGAAGCGAGTGGCGAATGCCGTACCGGTTATCAAACTTGGACTTGGTGACCGAGTCGTTGACGTTGATGGCCGGGAACAAGAGCTCGCCGCGCGCGAACATCTGGTCCAGCCGGTGCACGCCCGTGGTGGTCTCCTCGCTCACGCCCACCAGCTGTGCGGCCATGCGGGTAAAGCGCGTGGGGTCGGCCGCCAGCGAGCGACGCAACACGGCGCGCATCGCCTCCACCTCTTCGTTGTACTCGGGGTCTTCGCTTTCCAGCGGGGCGGGCACGCTGCCGGCCTTCTCCGCCTTCACGCCCTCGTGCACCAGGAGCGTGGCGTCGCCACCGTCATCAAGGATGAGGGTGGGGCCGTCGTGGCCCTCCCACGTGAGGATGCGGTCCGTGTACTCCCAGTACTCCGCAATGGACTCACCCTTGACGGCAAAGACGGGTACACCATCGGGTGCAGAGTACGTGCCGGGGCCCACCACCACGGCCGCCGCCGCATCGTCCTGGGTGGAGAAGATGTTGCACGATGCCCAACGCACCTGGGCACCCAGCGCCGTGAGCGTCTCAATGAGCACCGCGGTTTGCACGGTCATGTGCAGCGAGCCGGCAATGCGCGCACCGGCAAGCGGCAGCGGGGTGGAGCCGTTCTCGCCGTACTCGGCACGCAGCGCCATGAGGCCCGGCATCTCCACCTCGGCAAGGCGAATCTGGTGGCGGCCCGCCTCCGCGAGCGCAAGGTCGGCAACGTGAAAATCGGCGGTCATGCGAGGTTCTCCTCAGGGGTTGCGTGGCGCACATCGGGCTCCACAAAGATGAGACGGACGGCGGGAACGGCGGCGCGAATGGCCGCCTCGGCACGGTCCACCTGGGCGGCGTGATCGGTGATGGCCACCGTGCCGGATTGCGCCACCTTGACCGCCACCAGAATGTCCTCGGGACCCATGTGCAAGGTGCGCAGGTGAATGATGTCGGTGAACCCCTCGGCGGCAAGCGCGCCGCGAATGGCCGCCACATCCTCCTCGGTGGCGGACTCACCCACCAACATGGACTTGGTTTCGCGGCCCAGCACAAACGCGATGATGCACAGCAGGAGGCCAATCATGGCGGCACCCAGCGCGTCCCAGCGACCGTCATGCGTGATGAGCGTCATCACCACGCCAAACAGTGCACACACCAAACCGATGAGGGCCCCCAGGTCCTCCAGCAGGATCACGGGCAGTTCGGGCGCACGCGACTTCTGGATGAAGCGCCGCCAGGTGAGCCCGCGACGCACCTTGTTGGACTCCGTCACCGCGGTACGCAACGACGCCCCCTCCATGGCAATGGCGGCCACCAACACCACCACCGGCACCCAATGCCAGGACTCAATGGGGTGCGGGTCCGCAAACTTATGCCACGCCTCGTACAGGGCAAACAGGCCACCCAGGGTGAACAACACGATGGCCACCAGGAACGCGTAGTAGTAGCGGTCGCGCGCATACCCAAAGGGATGTTCGGGGGTGGCGTCCCGGCGGGCCCGCTTGGCGCCCACCAGCAACAGAATCTGGTTGCCGGAGTCCGCCACGGAGTGAATCGCCTCCGCCAGCATGGAGGACGCCCCCGTCAAAAAGAACGCCACAAACTTGGTGACGGCAATTCCCAGGTTGGCGCTCAGCGCCGCAAGCACCGCCTTGGTGCCGGTTTCTGCAGACATTTATCCCTCCCTGATGACGGCGAGCACCGCGTCTCGCACTCGTTCCATGGTGGCCACGTCCCGTGCCTCCACGTTGAGCCGCAGCAGCGGCTCGGTGTTGGAGGAGCGCACGTTAAACCACCACGGGTCGTCGTGGCCGTCCCAGTGGCTCACGGTGAGGCCGTCAAGAGTGTCCACCTCGTTGCCCGGCGCAAACTCCGCCTCCACGCGAGCGCGCGCCGCCGCCGCATCGTCCACGCGAGAGTTGATCTCGCCCGATGCCGCGTAGGGGCTGTGCGCGGCCACCAGGGCGCTGAGCGGCCCGTCCTGGGCGCCCAACGCGGCCAGCACATGCATGGCGGCCAGCATGCCCGAGTCCGCAAAAAAGAAGTCGCGGAAATAGAAGTGCGCGCTGTGCTCGCCACCAAACACCGCGTCAAGCTCCGCCATCTGCGCCTTGATGAACGAGTGCCCCACGCGCGTGCGCGCCGTGCGGGCACGCGCCGCCTCCAGCTGCTCGGGCACGGCACGCGAGGAGATGAGGTTGTACAACACGGTGGGAATGCGTCCCGCCTGCTGCTCGCGCCTAGCCTCTCGCAGCCCCACCAGGCACGTGATGGCGGAGGGGTTCACCACCTCGCCACGCTCGTCCACCACAAAGCAGCGGTCCGCGTCGCCGTCAAAGGCAAGCCCCACATCAGCGCCGTGGGCGCGCACCGCGGCCTGGAGGTCCCGCAGGTTCTCCGTCTCCAACGGGTTGGGCTCGTGGTGGGGGAAGGACCCATCCAGCTCAAAGTACAGCGGGATAATCTCCAGCGGCAGCGCGGCAAGCCCCGCGGCACTTCCCAGCACCGCGGGCACGGTAAAGCCCGCCATGGCGTTGCCGGCGTCCACCACCACCTTGAGGGGGCGGATGTCCTCCAGCGGCACCAACAGGCGCAGGAACGCGCCGTACTCGCCCACCAGGTCCACCTCCACCTCGGTGCCGGGGGTGGCCGCCGTCGCATAGCCGTCCACCAGGTAGCGCGACGCGAGTTCGCGTACCTCGCCAAGCCCGGTGTTCTCCCCCACCGCACGCGCACGCGAGCGGCACAGCTTCATGCCGTTGTACGCGGCGGGGTTGTGGCTTGCGGTGATCATCACTCCGGGCAGGCCCAGCGAGCCGGAGGCGTAGTACAGGCCGTCGGTGGAGCACAGGCCAATGCGCGTCACGTTCACGCCGCGCGCCGTCAGCCCCGCGGTGACCGCCTGGGCAAGTGCGGGGCCCGAGTCGCGCATGTCGTGCCCCAGCACCACACCCGTCTCGCCATCGGGCAGGACAATCGCGTCCGCAAAGGCCGCGCCGATGGCCCGGGCCACGTCCTCGGTGAGGGTCTCGCCCACGATGCCACGCACGTCGTAGGACTTGATCAGCGAACTGAGGTCGGGGTAAGTCACCCGCGAAAGCCTAATGCCCCCGCGCGCCTGGGCCTGCCTCGGCGGCCTGGCGCGCACCGTGCCGGCCCGTTCAGGCCTCGCCGGAAACCACCCGCAGATGCCCGCGCCGTGGCTCGGACGCGAGCGGCGGCCCAGGAAGCGCGGCCTCGGGTTCCACGGCGGCCTTCCCCGCCTCCCGCACGGCACGCGCCAGGGCGTCCAGGTCATCGGGCGAGGGCCCCGTCTCCACAAACTCCTGGAAGATGTGCACCACCTCCCAGCCGCGCGGCGCGGTAAAACGCTCGGCGTGGTGGGAGCAGAGGTCGTAGGAGTGCGGCTCGGCGGAGGCGGAGAGCTGCCCCACCACCACGGTGGAGTCCGCATACACATACGTGAGCGTGGCCGCGGCGGGACGCGTACACGCCGTCCTGCTGCACTGTCTGACTGCCAACACTCTTGGGACGTTACCCGCGTGTGCGCATGGCGTGCTGACACCACGCCGCACGGGGGATAGCCTCGCCGGTATGACTCACCGCGACACCCACGGGCGGGGGCTGCGCCGGCCACTCCTGCCGCCCACGGTGCCCGCGTACCGCACGCGTGCCGAGGAGTTTGACGAGGTGGTGATGGAGGCCGCGGAGCGCCTCCAGGCCCGCTGGGGTTCCACGTGGGGCGCGGTCGAGTTTGGGGTGGCGGACATCCCCCCCTCGGATTCGGCCCCCTGGGAGCGGGGCGTGCCGCTGGGGCGCCTGTTCCCCGGGGAGTACGGGGCGCCCACGCGCATTGTGGTGTACCGCCGCCCCATTCAGGACCGGGGCACCGCCGATGACGTGCCCGGCTTGGTACGCGACGTGCTGGCCGAGCAGGTGGGGCACCTGTTGGGCCGCCGTGCCGACGAGATTGACCCCGACTACGGCACCGCGTAGGCGGCGCTAGCTGGCGCCGTAGGGGGCACCGCGCACCGTGACGGTGTGGTCCTCGGCCCCCACCTCCACGGGGGTAAGCGCGGCCACGTAGCCCTCGTCGGTGGCGTAGGTGAGCGCCCAGGCGAAGGGACCATCCAGGGTCAGCATGGTGCCCACGGGGACGTCCACGGCACTCAGCACCACGGTGCGGGCCGGCACCCGTACCGAGGCCACGGTGACGCCCTGGGCATCGGTAAACACCGCGGTGCCCCCCACCTGCGAATACACCGCGAGGCGGCCTCCGGGAGCGGGCACCACCACGGCACGCGGTGCGGCCTCGTCGGGCATCCCCGCGACCCACATGAGATCCGCGGCCACGGCGCCCTCGCTGCCCTCATCGGCCGCGCGCGGCACGGTGGTCATGGCGCCCGCCACCAGGGGGGCATCGGCGGTGATCTCCACCGCACCGGGGCCGGGGGCGGGAACCTGCACATCCGTCACCACGCCCGGCTCCAGCGTGAGCGCGCGCGCCCCGGACCACGCCTGTACGCCGGAGCTGGTGACAAGGGACACGGAGGCCACGGCGCCGTCGGGCGCAAAGAGGCGCACCGTGACCCACGAGCCCTCCACCGCGGACCCTACCGCGGGAATGACCAGGCGTGACGCGGGTTGGGTGGCGGCCACCCACTCGGCCCCTGCGGGCTGAAAACCGTCAAGGCGTGCGTCTTGCAGCACCGCGCTCACGCCCGGCCCCGTGGACACCACATGCACCACCAGGCCCGACTGCTGACCCGCCACGGCCTCTAGCAGGCGCTCCTCCTGGCTATGCGATCCCACGGCCACCGTGAAGGCGTCCGTAGCCTGACCCAGCGGGCCATACACCGTGACCGTGGCCTCGGACGGAGCCGCGGCGGCGTTGCTGAGCACCAGACGCGTGCTGGCGCCCACGCTGGTGGAGCCACCCACCAGGTACACGTCGCGTGCCGCCACCTGGCAGGTGACGGCCGCAATGCCCTGGAGGTCACCGTCGTTGACCACCTCCCATGCGCCCGCCACCGGCGAATCCCACGCACGGCCATGGCCCACGGGAAGCGAGCCGCCCACGCCCACATCGGTGGCCATTCGGTCATCGGTGCCCGCCGCGAGGTCTCCCGAGCCACCCTGGTCGCCCACGGGAAGGCGCTGCGGACCGGGGCACACCGCTTGCGCCGGCATGGGTGCCACGGCAAACGAGTCCGTGCGCGGGGAGGGCACCGTGGCGGGGTGAACGACGGCGGCGGCTCCCAGCCCCGCGGCCAACGCCACCACCGCCCATGCCTTCAGCACGTTCATGCCGTGCCACCTCCCATGCCGTCCACGCCCTCCCTGATGCCGCGTGCGCCCAGCGGCACGGCACCCAACAGCACCCAGGCGGTGGCCAGTGCGGCGGCCCACCACCAGGTGCGGTAGGCGCCGTCCACAAACTCATACGCGAGGGTGCCGCCCGTGGAGGGCACCGCAAAGGCCTGTCTGCCGTACTCGTCCACGGTGGCGGTGAGGCGCTCCCCGTTCAACGTGGCCCGCCACGACGCATGCGCGGGCGTGGCCACCACCAGCACGCCCCCGGTGCCCGCGGCCAGCTCCACCGTGCCGTGCGTGCCCGCGGAGGGCACCACCACCTCGGCGTCCGTGGTCACCAGCCACGCACGCGAGGGCGGCACCGCGGACAGGTGCCGACGCACGCCATAGACCGTGCCGTGATCGCCACCGCCCGTGAGCGTCAGCTCCGCGTTGGCGTCAAGCGCGGCCTGCACGGCCTGCTCGCCGGGAGGCACCACCACCACCCCAATGCCCCACGCCGCCAGGTCCGCCGTGCCACCCGTGCCGCCCGCGGCCACCGTGGCAACCGCCTGCGCCAGGAGCGAGACATCGGAGCGCTCCGGCGTGCTACCCGGCACGGCTCCCCTGGCGCTCACCCAGGTGCCACCCTCGGGCGACGCTCCCACGCGTCCCGTCACGTCCTCGCTGCCGTCGCTGGCAAGCACGGTGAAGTGCACCACGCCCTCCGCGTCGGTGGCCAGCACCAGCGCCCGCTGCCGGTATGGCCCCTGCATCTCCAGGGGCACGGCGAGCGGCACCACATGCGGCGACACCGTGGTGGCCAGGCCTCGTGGCGCCCCTGGCCACGCCATGAGCACCACCGGCACCAGCGCTGCACCTACGGTCACTCCCGCGCCCACGCGCGCCCACACGGCACCCGAACGCGCGCGCCCGGTGCGCAGCGCGGGCAGGGTGCCGTACGCCCCCGCCATGGCCACCATCAGGCCCAATACCAGCAGCGACGAGCCGGAACCGGGCCATCCGGCCACCGCGTCCTTGCCCGTGGGGTCGGGCCATGCGGCCACCACCCCCACCGCCACCGCCGCCGATGCCGCACCCAGGGCCGCCACTCCCAGTCCCACCAGCGCGGCCCAGGAGCGGCGCGTGGCCCACACCACCACCACGGTCACCACCAGCGCGAGCGCACCCGGGGCGTATGCGGCAAGGCTCCAGGGCATCCCCTGGGCAAACGACGCCCACCGTGCCGTGCCGTCTGTTCCCGTCATGAGCTGCCACGGCGTCAGCTGGGGCACGGCCACCGCGGGCCCCGCCTCGCGCCACAGGATGTCCAGCGCATGCGAGGGGTGGCTCACTGCGGCCCACAGTGCCCGCGCGGACACCACCAGGCTGAGCACCGCCACCGACCACACGTGCCAGCGCATGGCACCCGCAAGCGCGCCCACCACCGCCAGGGTGATCAGTGCGGGAAGCAACAGCGCGGGGGCCGCGGTGGTGGCCACGGCAAGCGCCAGCGCCGCCACCATGCCCGCGCTGGGCGAGGGGCGCGTGCGGCCACGGAATTCGCTGCCGTCGCCCAGCACCTCGCCGCGCGCCCAGCCGGCGCCGCGCACCACGCCCCACACCACCCACGGCAGCGCCACGTGGGCCACCACGGGGCCCACCCGCGCGTCCAGCACCGCGGCAAGAAACAGCGGCCATGCGGCATAGATCAGGGCCAACGCGGCCCGCATGCCGGGAGACCGCGTGAGCACTCCCGCCGCCGCCCAGGCGCCCCACGCGGCAAGCACGGGGGCCAGCGCCACCACCAGGGCAAGGCCAAGGCGTACGTCGCCGCCCACGGCCAGCGGCAGCATCATGCCCGCAAAGGACCCGTCAAGTGCGGGCACCCCCAGGCCCGCCTCGCTCATCCCGGACCAGGTGCGCTCCCACAGCTGTGCCCGCGTCACCTGGGTGCTGCCCACGCCCGGTCCGGACAGCATCTGCCCGTCCACCAGGCCCCACCACCAGCGCGCAGTCAGGGCCGCGCTGAGTCCCACGGCCACCACGGTGGTCACCAACAGCCACGCCCCCTGCAGGCGTCGCCGCGCGGCCAATTCCGCCCGCACCACATCGGACGGGATGCGCGTCACCCGCCCCTGCTCCCAGCCGCCCAACTCCTGCTCGCGCACGTGCCGCCACACCTGGCGGGGCGTGGCAACAAGTCGCCGATGCGCGCGTGCGGCCCGCGCGGGAGCCTCCGCCCGCAGCGCGGCGATGGCCCGGCGGGCGGCAACGAGGTGGGGAAGGCGCGCAAGCAGCACCCCGGGGACCACCGCATCGGCAAGCACAAGGCGCGGCTCGTTTTGCATGATGCGCACCACGGCGCGCGCGAGTGCGCTGGGAATCACCGCGAGGGCCAGCGGCAGGAGCGCCCACCAGGGTGCCCACACCAGTGCGTGGTACCACTCCCCCACCCGTCTGCGCGTGTGGGTGGCACGCCTCAGGCCGCTTCCGCCCCGGCGGTCGTACAACGCGTCCTGGGCGTGCCTGAGCAGCGCGGTGGGAACAATCACCACATCGGCGCCGCTGGCCCACGCGCGGCGGCAAAAGTCCAGCGAGTCCCCCAGGCCGCCATAGCCCGCGTCCAGCCCGCCCAGACGTTCCCATGCCTCGCGCGTCACGAGCGCGCCGGCAAGAGACACGGCCAACACGTCGTCGCGGGTGTCGTATTGGCCTTGGTTCACGTCGTCCCTGCCCGCAAGCCCAATGCGGCGGGCTCCCCACGGAGAGACGGTGGTGCCCACGTTGACCAGGCGGGAGGCGTCGTCCCAGCGCACCTGAGCCCCGCCCACCACGGCCGCGCGGGGGCGCTTGCGGGCGGTGGCCTCCAGGCGTGTGAGGGCATCGGGCGCGGGGGCAAGGTCGTCGTGCAGCAGCCACAGCATTTCTTCGCCGGAGGCACCGTGCAGGGCAAGGACGGCGTCCACCGCCTCACCAAAGGTGCGGGCACCCGAGCGCATCACGTCGATGTCCAGCTGGGGTGGGATGGCGGGGAGGTCGCCGTCGGCCAGCATCACCAGGTGGAGGTGACGCGGGGTGGTTTCCGAGTCCGCGAGCGCGGCCAGTACCGCGGGAAGGTGGGCGCTCCGGCCGTCGGAGACAAGCACCGCGCGAATAGTGCGGGCGCTGCTCATCAGGGCCTCCGGGTGGGCGTGCGCACCCGGTCCTAGACCGCGCGCCGCTTCAGCTTGCGCCGCTCGCGCTCGGAAAGGCCACCCCAAATTCCAAACCGCTCGTCGTTGGCCAGGGCGTAGTCGAGGCACTCGGCGCGCACCTCACACGACGTGCACACCTTCTTGGCCTCGCGCGTGGAACCGCCCTTTTCAGGGAAGAACGCCTCGGGGTCGGTTTGTGCGCACAGCGCCCTGTCTTGCCAGGCGAGGGGTCCGTCGGCGGCCACCGAGAAGATGTCGACGACCGAGGCGAGGGTGGATGGCTTCCCCGCATCCGAGGGCACTGAGCCTGTGTAGATATCCCACATATGCTCATCCTCCGTTCGACGCTGCGGTCAACCCCGCTCGCAGGGAATTACACCCTTGTAATCCTCTGTGCGTCAAGTCGAACTTACACGACGTGGCGCGCAAGCGCATCCCGGGAACTGTGGTAATTCGCAAGACGTTCATCACACAGACATCAGCGGGGGTCGCGCTCTACACTGGGAACGCCGCACCCACAACCTGGAGGACCACCCTATGAGCGCGTCCACACCGCACACGCTTGGCCACGCGACCCGACGCCCGGGACACCGCGTCCTTGCCGGCGTGGCGTGGACGCTTGCCACGCTGGTGGGCTTTGGGGTGGTGCTCACGCACACCTACGTGTCCAAGATGGAGGCCAAGGTGGCCGCCGTGGACGTGGACGCCCTGCTGGGCACCAACCGCCCCGCCCCCGCCCTGCCCCCCACCGATGGTGCTGCGGGTGTGGCGCTCAACATTGTGCTCATTGGCTCCGACTCGCGCGACGGCGCCAACGAGGCCATTGGTGGCTACGAGGGCGGCATGCGCTCCGACACCACGCTCCTGATGCACATTGCGGCGGACCGCCAGCGCGTGGAACTCATCTCCTTCCCGCGCGACTCCATGGTCAAGCTGGCCGAGTGCACGCGCGCCAACGGCACCACGCAGCGCAGCTACACCGGCATGTTCAACGAGGCCTTTGCCAACGGCGCCACCGGCGCCACCGACGCGGTGACCGCGCAGGCGTACGGCGCGGCGTGCACCATCGCCACCATCGAGTCGCTCACCAACATCCGCATTGACCACTACGCCGTGGTGGACTTTGCGGGGATGATGAACACCATCGACGCGGTGGGTGGCGTGCCCATGTGCATCGAGAAGGACGTCTACGACGAGTACACCGGCCTTGACCTGAAGAAGGGGCCCCTCCTCATGGACGGGTACACGGCCACGCAGTATGCGCGCATGCGTCACGGCACGGGCCTTGACGGCTCCGACCTCAGCCGCATTGACCGCCAGCAGCAGCTGCTCAAGAACCTCGCGCGCAAGGTGATGGGCACGGACGTGCTCTTCAACCCCCTAGAGCTGACGGACTTCCTGTCCGCCGCGCTGTCCTCGGTCACGGTGGATCCCACGCTGGGCACCATGACCTATGACGCGGGCCTGGCGTTCTCGTTGCGCAACCTTGACCTCAAGGCCGGCATGGTGATGGGCACCGTCCCCGTGCGCGCCTACGAGCCCAACCCCTACCGCGTGGAGTTCATCCCCAAGGACTCGGCCGCGATCTTCCAGGCCATCGCCAACGACCAGCCCATTGCCGGGTTGCTGGACAAGCAGTCCGCCTCCCCCGCCAACGACCCGGAGGCCGGCCAGACCCCGTCCACGGGCGACGGCGGCACGGGCGGCACGGGCAGCGACGATGGTGGCACGGGTGGCGGCACGGTCACCCCGCCGCAGCGCGAGACCCAGGACGACATCCTCGCCGCCTGCACCGCCTAGGACACGTGGTGCGGGTGTGACCGCATAGGGGCCTACGCGTCGCGCAGCGCCGCCCCCTTCGCTTCGGCCACCCGCCGCAGCTCCTCCTGGAACTCGCGCATGCGCGCGCGCAGCGCCGCGGCCTGCTCCCCCTGGCCCGCTCCCAGGATGCGTGCCGCGAGCAGACCCGCGTTACGCGCGCCGCCAATGGACACCGTTGCCACCGGTACCCCGGCGGGCATCTGCACAATGCTCAGCAGGCTGTCCATGCCGTCAAGGTAGGCCAGCGGCACGGGCACACCGATGACGGGCAACGTGGTCACGGAGGCAAGCATGCCGGGCAGATGAGCGGCTCCCCCGGCCCCCGCGATGATCACCCTGAGTCCTCGCTCCTCGGCGGTGCGCCCATACTCGATCATGCGCTCGGGCATGCGATGCGCGGACACCACGTCCTTCTCGTACGCAATCCCCCATTCGTCCAACACCGCGGCCGCGTCCTGCATCACGCGCCAGTCGCTGTCGGAGCCCATCACTATGCCCACCGCAGTCATGTGTCTACCTTTCGCCGTCGCCCTGCTGAGCCACGATAGCCGCCGCGGCCACCGCCCGCTCGTACACCGCATCGGCGGTGGTGCCGCACACCGTGACATGCCCCACCTTGCGCCCCGGCCGCACCTCCTTGCCGTACAGGTGCACCTTGACGCCGGGGTCGGTGAGACGGGCAAGCGCCGTGGTCAGGTCGCCGCGCGTGCCGCCCAGCACGTTGGCCATGACGCTCACCGGGGCGCGCGGCGCCGTGTCCCCCAACGGCAGGTCAAGCACCGCGCGCAGGTGCTGCTCAAACTGGCCCGTCACCGCACCGTCCATGGTCCAGTGGCCCGAGTTATGGGGCCGCATGGCCAACTCGTTCACCACCAGCTCCTGGCCCACCTGGAACATCTCCACGGCCAGCACGCCGGTGACGTCCAGCGCGGTGGCCACGCGCGTGGCAATCTCCACCGCCCGCGCCTCCAGCACGGCGCCAAGCCCGGGGGCGGGCGCAATCACCTCGGAGCACACCCCATCACGCTGAATGGACTCCACGCTCACCCACGCGGCAATGTCGCCACTGGGCCGGCGTGCCACGAGCGCGGCGATCTCCCGGTCAAACGGCACGGCCTCCTCGATGAGCACGCGCGGCCCGCCGTGGGCCGCGGCGTCCAGCCAGTCGCGGGCCTGGCTCGCCTGCCCGATGACCTGCACACCCTTGCCGTCATAGCCGCCACGCGCGGTCTTGAGAACGGCACGGCCGCCATGGGCGGCCACAAACTCCGCCACGTCCTCCTCGCGCGCCACCTCGCGCCATGCGGGCCCGGGGATGTCCAGGGAGTCCATGAGGGTGCGCATGGCAATCTTGTCGCGCGCATGCAACAGCGCCCGCGCGCCCGGCCGTGCCGGAACCCCCGCCGCCGCACATGCCGCAAACACCTCATCGGGAATGTGCTCGTGCTCCCACGTCACCACGTCGGGGCGCGGATGGGCCAGCAGGCGCTGGATCGCCTCCGGGTCGCCGGGCAGGCCCACCACCGCCTCATGCGCGGGGAGCGCGGCCGCGGCCGCCTCCGACTCCACCAACACGCGCAGCACAATGCCCAGCTCCGTTGCCGCCGGAGCCATCATGCGCGCAAGCTGTCCGCCACCCACCACTGCCACCATCACGGACCCCAACCTACCGCCGGTAGGCTCTGCCACTGTGACTACACGTCTGAACCCCCGCGTGGCGGAGCTGGTCCGCTTTCTTGCCGTGGGCCTTGCGGGCGTGGTGGTCAACCTGGGGGTGTTCAACCTGTTGCGGTGGGGACCCCTGTCCCCCGCAAGCCATGTGTGGGGTGACAGCGACCGTGTGGTCACCGCCAAGGTCATTGCCGCACTGGTGTCCATCCTGTTTGCGTGGTGGGCGCACCGGGGGTGGACGTTCCGGGGCCAGCGGCGGCACCGGCCCGCCTCGGAGCTGGTGCTGTTCCTGGTAATCAACGGCGCCGCGTTGGCCGTGGAGGCGGGCACCGTGGCCGTGGCGCACCACGGGCTGGGCCTCACGTCGCTCCTGTGGGACAACGTGTCCTCGCTGGCAGGCATTGGCCTGGGCACCGTGGCGCGGTACGTGGGTTACAAGCTGTGGGTGTTTGGCGCGGCCGATGCCGGGGCCGTGCGGGACGCCACGGATGCACCTCGGGCGCGGGGCACCGAGGCTGCTTAACGACCCCGCCCGCCCTCGTCACGCGGGCGTCGCCTTCGGGGGGCGCTGCCATGGGGCACCACGCCGTCCGTGCCGCGTAGCTGCGGCACCCCCTGCAGGAAGAGGGAGAACGCCGCGGGGGCGCGCTGGGACAACTCCAGTCGCCCGCCATCGGCCGTCACCATGTCCCGCGCGAGCGCAAGTCCCAGGCCCGTGCCCTTTCCGGACGTGACGGAGCGTTCAAAGATGCGTGGCGCAAGGTCCTCGGGAACGCCCTCGCCTTGGTCGCGCACCTCGATGATGACCGCATGCTGTGCGCCCGAGCTGCGGGCGCTCACATGCGTGGTGCCGGCCCCGTGTACCAGGGAGTTCTCAATGAGGGTGGCCAGCACCTGGGTGAGGCCGCCGGGCGTGGCAAAGGCCGTGAGGCCCACATGGGCAATCCTGAGGTGGCGTCCCGCCGCGGCAAACGCCGGCCCCCATTCCTCCCGCTGTTGCGTGAAAATCTCGTCAAGGTCCACGCGTTGCGTGCCGGAACCCACGGCGCGACGGGAACGGCCCAAGAGGTCGTCCACGGTGGTGACAAGGCGTTCCACCTGCTCCAGAGCCACCTCGGCCTCGGCCTTGACCTCATCGCTCACGCTGAGGGCCAGAATCTCCTCCAGCCGCATGGTGAGCGCGGTGAGAGGCGTGCGCAACTGGTGGGAGGCATCGGACGCAAACTGGCGCTCGGTGGCCATGCGGGCGGCCATGCGGTCGGCGCTGCGCTGCAGCTCGTCCGCCACCATGTCAATCTCTTCCACCCCGGAGCGCTCGTACTTGAGCCGCACCTGGCCGGAGCCCAGCTGCTCCGCGGAGGCTGCGAGGTACACCAGCGGCGCCACCAGGCGGTTGGCCTGCCACCGTGCCAACCCCATGCCGGCCACGATGGCCACCACGCCCAGCGTCACAATGAGCCCCACGGCGCGGATCATGGTCCAGTAGACGTCCCACCGGTCCGCAAGCATGAACACCACCAGGCCCGAGTCCGTGACATGGCTCGCGGAATACGCCGATGCCGGGCGCTCCCCGGCCTCGCGCGTGGTGCCGTCGGGCAGGTGCACCTCAATGAACTGGGGCGCGCCGGAGCGCGAACCCAGGTGGCTCACCAGCACGCGCTCGTCAATCACCTCACCGGACTCAAAGCGCACATCAAGGGCACGCCCCGCCGTGTCCGTGCGGGACTGGAGGTCACTCAGCGCGTCGCCCCGTGCCAGCTGCCCCGCGAGCACCAACGAGGGAACGCCCAGCAGGAGCACCGCGAGCGCGAGCGCAAAAAGCGTCGCGGTGAGGACGCGGCGGCGCACCGGTCAGTCGTTCTCGAAGCGAAAACCCATGCCCCGCACGGTGGTGATGTAGCGCGGGCTGTTGGCGTCGTCACCCAGCTTGCGACGCAACCAGGAGACGTGCATGTCAAGCGTCTTGGAGGGCGCCTGCGGGTCCGCACCCCAGACGTCCCGCATGAGCTGCTCGCGTGAAACCACGGAGCCCGCGTGTGCCACCAGCACGTGAAGCAGGTCAAACTCCTTGCCGCTGAGCTGCAGCTCGCGGTTGTCAAGGAACGCGCGGTGCCCGGCCACGTCCACGCGCACGCCCAGCGCGGTGATCTCCGCACCCGCCTCCGCGCCGCTGCCGCGCCGTAGCAACGCACGCACCCGCGCCAACAGTTCGGCAAGGCGGAAGGGCTTGGTCACGTAGTCGTCGGCACCCGCGTCCAGGCCCACCACCAGGTCAACCTCGTCGGCACGGGCGGTGAGCATGAGGATGGGTACGGTGAGGCCGCGGTCGCGCACGCGGCGCGCCACCTCCACCCCATCGATGTCAGGCAGGCCAAGGTCGAGGATGATGAGGTCGGCCGACCCGGCTGCGGCGGCTCCCGCCTGCCCGGTCCCGTGCCACTCCACGTCGTAGCCCTCCCTGCCCAAAGCACGGGTCAAGGGTTCTGAAATAGTGGGGTCATCTTCGACCAAGACAATTCTTGTCATGGGGCCACACTACCCCGCGAATCCCCCAGCGTCACGGCACGGGCACCCCGGATTCCACACCTCGCCTTTAGGATTCTTCAGTGACATACCACGCCGCGGACACCGCGGACGAAGCCCGTGCGGCGTCCCCCTCCCCCGTGCCACCCGCACCCGCCACGCGCCGCACTCGTGCGGCGTTTGTGGCCCCCGACGCGGTGGTGGTGGCACTTGTCTCCCTGGCGCTTGCCGGGGGTGCCACCGTGTCCCTTGGCCAGCATCGGCCGTGGACCACGCTGCCCCTTGCCGCGCTCCTCGCGTGGGCGCTATGGCGGGCCGTGGCCCCCCGTGAGCGTGCCACGGCGGCGCGTGCCCGCTGGGGCCGCACGCTGGTGTTGCTCGTGGCGGCGTGGGTGGTCCTCAACGCGCTGGGTCACGCCGAATACCTCATTGTGAGCCGCGACCCGGGCTTTCTCACGTTGTCCGGGATGTGGCTGGTGGACCACCCGTCCACGGATATCCCGTCCCTTGGCGCCATGGAGGCCGCCGCCACCCAGGCCAACATGCTGGCCGATGCGTCGCAGGCGTGGAACCTGCGCGGCACCATGATTCAGCCCCAGGGGGCCAAGATGCTGCCCGCGCTGCTGTCCGTGGGCGGCTGGGTGGGGGGCACCACCGGGCTATTGGTGACCAACGTAGTGGTGGGGGGCGCGGGCCTGCTTGCCCTGGGTGCCCTGGCGCGCGAGGCGGTGGGGCGGCGCTGGTCGCTGGTGCCCGTGGCCATCCTGGGACTGTCCGTGGCCCATATTGGCCTGTCCCGTTCCGCCTACAGCGAGCCCCTCACGCTGCTGCTGCTGTGCGCGGGCATGGTGTGGGCGTGGCGCGGCATCCGCGAGCGCCGTCTGGGGGCCGTGGTGGCGTCCGCGGCGGTGACCGGCGCCACCAGCATGGTGCGCATTGACGGTGCCGCGTTTGCGGCGGCGGCCCTGGTGGGCACGGTGGTGGTGCTGGCGCTCACGTCCCGCACCGATGCCGCATCCACGTGGCGCTGGCGCCTGAACGCTGGCCTGGCCTTCCTGCTGGTGCAGGCAGCGGTGTTGGGCGCGGGCTACGCCTCCCTGTGGCGGTGGTCCGAGGCCTACCTGGAACGCCTTTCCCCCGAGGCCACCACCGTGGCCAGCGTGTACGCGCTCGCGTGGACGGTGGCGCTGGTGTGGGTGCTCACGTGGCATCCGCGCGTGAGGGGCGAACGCCTGCTCACCGCGCCGCTGAGGGCGTGGGGGGCGCGCGGCGGGCGTGTGGCGGGCGCCAGCGTGGGCCTGGGCCTGCTGGTGCTGGCCTCCCGCCCCCTGTGGACCACCGTGCATCGGGGGACATCCACCAGCGAGGACCGCTTTACCAACACCGTGGTGGAGTACTTTCAGCGCGCCCAGGGGATGCCCATTGACCCCACCCGCACCTATGCGGAAAGCACCGTGACGTGGTTGGCGCTGTACCTCACATGGCCCGTGGTGCTACTGGCGATGGTGGGTTTTGCGCTGGCCACACGGTGGGCGCTGCGCCGCCGCCCCCTGTGGGCGCTGGTGGTGGTGGGCGCGCTGGTACCCACCCTGCTGTACCTGTTCAAGCCGGAGATTGTGCCGGACCAGATTTGGGCCATCCGTCGCTTTGAGTCCGTCACGTTGCCCGCGTTTGCGCTTGCCGCCGCCGTGGGTGCGCGCTGGGCCGTGCACCGCTACCGCGCCTGGCACGCGCGGCGACGCGGGCGCGAGGCCCCGGCGGGCATCGGCGGCTGGACGCGTGCCGTGGTGGCGCTGCTGCCGCTGCTCACGTGGGTGTCGCTGATGCCTGGCAACCCCTACCCGGTGTCCGTGGCCATGCATGTGTTCAGCTCCGAGATGCACGGCGCCCGCGCGCAGGTGGACGGGCTGTGTGAGGTGGTGGACGGGCGGCCCGTGGTGCTGGTGGGCACGTCCTCGCACTTTGGCACGCTGCGCGTGACCTGCGATGTGCCGGTGGTGTTGGCGCTGGTGACGCCCACGCCGGACACGCTGCGGCAGATGACGCGGGTGTGGGGTCAGGCGCCCGTGGTGCTCACGCGCGAGCCGGAGATGCTCACGTGGACCGAGGACCCCGCAGTGGTGGTGGATAGCCAGGTGTACCAGGCCGAATACCGTCTGCAGGGCCTGCCGCGGGTGGTGAACCTGTCGCATTTTGCGTGGTACGCGGGCCAGCCCAACGCAGACGGGGTGGTGGTGCCCTTGCGTGCCGGCGCCACGGCCTCCCCCGGCGCCTAGTTATCCACAGATCCGTGCGCGGGGCTCCCGCCCGCGGTCGCGGCGCGCCACCCTGGGTGCATGCGCCTCACGCTTGCCGCACCCCTGACCCCGCACGGCCGCGCCGTGGATGTGGAGGTGGTGGCCGGCACCCCTTGGGGTGACGTACTTGCCGCCGTGGGGGCGCCGCCCTGCGACGCGTGGTGTGGCACCCAGGAGGTGCGCCGCGACCATCCCGCGGGCGTGCCTCCGCTCACCCATGGCGCGCGCGTGGATGCCACCCCCGGCGACCCCACCAGTCCGCTTGTGGGGCCACACGCGGAGGTCATCGCGGGGCCCGATGCGGGCGTGGTGGTGCCGCTTGACGTGGCCCGCGTGTGGGGGCGCGACCCGGCCGCGGCCGATGTGGTGCTTGCGGACCCGTCGCTGTCGCGCCGCCACGCGCGGCTTGCCCCCGCGCCGCACGGTGCCACGCTCACCGATCTGGGCTCCACCAACGCCAGCATGAGCGTGGCACGCGCGGGGCTGCGGACGCTGTGGTCGCGCCGGGTGGAGCTCGCGCCCGGTGCCGTGGTGCGACTCGGTGACTCGTGGGTGCTGCTGCGTGGTGGTGGGGGTGGGGCGGGTGAGGGTGGCGCATCGGACGTGGCGGACCGCGCCGCTGCCCCCGGCCCCGCATCGGGCACGGCATCCCCCGCCGCCCTCACCGGCATGATTGGCGCGGGGGTATCCGCGCTGGTGCTTGCGGCCATGACGGGCCGGTGGTACCTCGCGTTGCTGGCGCTCATCATGCCGCTTGTGATGCTCGCGCCTCGCCTGAGCGCCCGCCTGGTGCCCCCACCCCCCGACCTCACCGCGGGGCTGCCGCTGCCCCACCGCGAGGCACCCGCGTGGCTGTGGGGGCCCATCGTGGTGACGGGCCAGGAGGACTGCGCGGCCGGGACGGTGCGTGCCCTGGTGCTTGCCCGCGGGCGGCGTCCGCCGGCTCACCCGCTGGGCCTTGAGGAGGACTGGTGGGACTGGCTACCCCCGGCGCTCCCGGGCGATGGCCCCCTCCTGCGGGCGGCCCAGGCGCCGTCGTGGTGTGAGACGCATCTGGACGCGCGCCCCGAGGGCACCGTCATCATGCGGCAGGGCTTTGCCGCCACGCGTGCCGCACCGTGGCGGGTGAGTGCGGCCCGAGCCGAGGCCGCCGCGCGCCGCCGGGCGGGTGGAAGCGGCCAGGTGGAGCTGCCGCGCACGCTGCGGTGGGGCGACGTGGAGGGGAACGCCCCCGCCGAGCCCTCACGATGGTGTGCACCCGTGGGGCTCAGGCGCGTGGGCGAGCGCGACGAGCCGTGGCTGCTGGACCTGGACGCGGACGGCCCACATTTTTTGGTGGCGGGCACCACGGGTGCGGGGAAGTCGGCGTTCCTGGAAACCCTGGTGTTGGCCTTTGCGCACCGCTTTGGGCCGGAACGGCTGGAAATTGCGTTGCTGGACTTCAAGGGTGGGGCGAGCCTTGCCGCATGTGCGTCGTTGCCGCATGTGGTGGGCACGGTCACGGACTTGGACGGCAGGCAGGCCCGGCGGGCGCTTGCCGCGCTCGAGGCGGCGTTGCGGGAGCGCAAGCACCTCCTGGCGCAGGCCGGCTTTGCCCACCTGGCACAGTGGGAGGAACACGGTGGCGCGCCCGCGCGGTTGCTGGTGGTGGTGGACGAGTTTCAGGAGGTGGGGGCGCTCCACCCCGAGTTCATGCCGGGCCTGAATCGCCTGGCCGCGCAGGGACGGTCCCTTGGGATGCACGTGGTGCTGGCCACGCAGCGCCCCTCGGGTGCGGTGACCCCGCAGATTCGCGCCAACACGTCCACCACCATCGCGCTGCGCGTGGCGTCGGAGACCGAGTCGCGCGACCTCATTGGCACCTCGCAGGCGGCGTTCCTGCCCGCCGATGCCCCCGGCCGGAGCGTGGTGGCCACCACCACCACACGCGTCGAGGCGCAGGTGGCGCTGCCCATCGCCACCCCCAGTCCACGCGTGCGTCTTGCCACCGCAGACCCGGAGGGCGACCGCCCCACCAGCCTTGCGCAGGCCACACAGGCGCGGCACGAGGGTTCGCCCGCCGCACGGCCGCTATGGCACGCGCCCCTGCCCGCGCGGGTGACGGTGGACGAGGTGCGTGGTGGTGAGGCCGGGGATGGCGGCGGCTCCGGCGCGCGCATCGCGGTGGGACTGGAGGATTGGCCGCTGCTGCGCGAGCGCGGCCCGCTGGTGTGGGACGTGGCCACCGGACCGCTTGTGGTGGTGAGCGGGCACGGGCCCGTGCGTCAGGCGGCACTGGCGGCGGCCATCGGCGGGGCACGGGACCAGGGGCTGTGCCCGGTGGTTGTGCCCGCGGACCCCCGCGAGGCGGCACGCACCGTGGCCCTCGCATGCGCCCGGGAGGACGTGCTCCTGGTGGTGCCCGATGCCGGTGCGGCCGTCACCGCGCTGGGCCGTGTGGACCGCGGGGCGCGGCTGGAGGATCTGCTGGCCTACGCCGCGCAAGGCAAGCCCCTCGCGGTGGCGCTGGGTGCCGCCACACCGCAGCGGCTGGCGCAGCACGCGGGGCTGCGCCTGGTGGCCGCGGGGCTCAGTGCCACCGATGAGGCCCTCTGGGGCGTGCCGCGTGACCTGGCCGATGTCGAGGGCGAGTACACGGTGCGGGCATGGTCCTCGCGTGGCTGGCGCGAGGCGGTGGTGGCCGCGGACGGCTCTGCGGCGGCCCACGCGCTGGTCACACCCCTGCCGCTCGAATGGAGCGGGCCGGAGGGTGGACCGGACGCGTGGACGCGTGCGGGTCACGGCGGGACGGTGCAGGTGGGAGTGGGCGGTGACGAGGCCACGCCGGTGTCCGTGAGCGCGGGCGAGGAGATTGCGGTGGTGGGTCCGCCCGGCCCGGAGCTCACCGCGGTGACGCAGACGCTCACGGCGGCCGGGGCGCGCATTGTGGCCACCGCGGAGCTGCCCGCATTGCTACCGCCGCAGGCGCGCGGCGGCACGCTGGTGGTGGTGGAGCCGCACCCGCGGGTGGTGGACGAGCTGTGCCGCGTGGATGGTGCGGGGCTGGTGGATCCGGTGCCACGCGCGGGGCGCGTGGTGTGGGTCACGGGCGGGCGCGGTCGGTGCGTCCAACTTGCCACGGGCACGCGCGGCGGTTCGGAACCTCAGCGGTGGGTGCCCGGTTCTCCCGTGCCACTGTCCGCGTCGGCGTCCCCCGCATCGGCACCGGTACCCGTGGCGTCACCGTAGCGCGGGGGAAGCGCGGAGACGCGGCGCGAAACCGCCCACGCCACCACGGCGGCCGAGGCGAGCAGCAGCACACCCCATACCGGCCATCCGCCCCACAGCCACACCGCGGCCGCGGCCATCATGAGCTGGATTCCAAACGCGGAACCCAGGGCAAAGCGCCGCTGCGTGGCAAATCCCCAGGCGACGGCACCCGCTCCCACGGCAAACAGGAGGCACACCACCGCGGCACCCCACAGGAAGCGCGTCTCCCGCTCGTCGTAGGTGGCGTAGAGCCCGTAGACCACGGCCACCCCCAGCAGGAGCACCGCCTGGGCGCCAAGCACCCACCGCGCCAGCACGTCCACCCATCCCCCTATGCGCCGTCCGGCATCCATGGGCTTCCTCCTCCCGTTCGCAGTGTGTGTGCTCCGTCACACTCACACACTCTTGTCATAAGTGGACAAGGGTGCGAAAATATTAGTCATTGTCCCGCAACGTTGCGGCGAGCTCCCCCTTTGACTCGCAATCCGATCATTGATGTGGGGCCGCCGCACGTCGTTTTTGAGAAGGAGTCCCCATGGACTGGCGCAACCGCGCGGCGTGTCTCGATGTCGACGACCCGGAGCTGTTCTTCCCGGTTGGCAACACGGGACCCGCATTGGTGCAGATCGAGAAGGCCAAGGCCGTCTGCAACACCTGCACCGTGCGTGAAGTGTGCCTCGCGTGGGCCATGGAGCACAACCAGGACTCCGGCGTGTGGGGTGGCCTCTCCGAGGACGAGCGCCGCTCGCTCAAGCGTCGGGCCGCTCGCGCCCGCCGCGCAGCCAAGTAACACCGCGCAGCCACATCACGCGGCGCAGCCATGCTGCGTAGCGTGTAGCCGCGCAGCCCCGTGCCGGCGGCCCTAGCGACCGTCACCCACCACCGCCGTCAGGTCCACCACGGACCCCCCCGCGGTGGCGGCCCAGCTGATCTGCCCCTTGAGCTCGTTCTCCACGAGCGTGCGCACAATCTGTGAGCCAAGGCCGGTGGGGTCACCCTGAATGCCCTTGCCGTCATCGGCAATGAGCACCCGCAGGTTGTCCGCATCGCGGTCCGCGGTGACGGTCAATGTGCCATGTTCGCGGCCCTCAAAGCCATGCTCCACGGCGTTGGTCACCAGCTCCGTGATCACCAGGGCGAGCGAGGACGCGTACTGCGCGGGGATGAGCCCAAAGTCGCCCTCGCGCACAATCTTCACCTGCGTGCTGGGCGAGGCGACATCGGCGGCCATGCGGATGGACCGGCCCGCAAGATCGTCAAAGTTCACCAACTCGTCAAGGGTGCCGGACAGCGTCTCGTGCACCATGGCAATGGTGGACACCCTGCGCATCGCCTCCGCAAGCGCCGCCTTTGCCTCCGGCGCCTCCACCCGGCGCGACTGCAGCCTGAGCAAGGCGGCCACGGTCTGCAGGTTGTTCTTCACGCGGTGGTGAATCTCTCGGATGGTGGCGTCCTTGGTGATGAGCTGACGTTCGTGACGACGCAGCTCCGTCACATCGCGGCACAGCAAAAGCGCACCGCGACGCTCCCCGTGTTCCACCACCGGGATGGCACGCAACGACAACGCCGCTCCCCCGGCCTCCAGGTCCGTACGCCACGCGGCACGACCCATGGTCACCATGGCAAGCGTCTCGTCAATGAGGCCCTTGTCCGTCACCAGCTCCGTGGCCACCCGCGGGAGCGAGCGACTCACCAACGGGCCCGTCACCCCCAAGCGGTGAAAGCAGGACATCGCGTTGGGGCTGGCGTACGTGACCACGCCCTGCGCGTCAAGACGCACCACGCCATCACCCACACGCGGTGCGCCGCGCCGCGGCCCCGTCACGGAGGTGTGCACCGGGTACTCGCCGCGCGTGATCATGCCCAGAATCTCATCGGCCGCGCCCTTGTAGTTGAGCTCAAGGCGGCTGGAGGAGCGGGACGCGGACTGCGATACCTCTCGCGTGAGCACCGCCACCGCGCGGCCGTCACGCATCACCACCGGCAGGGCGTCTTCGCGCACCGCGTACACCTCGTCCCAGCGCGGCTCCCGCGAGGCCACCAGCATGCGTTCGTCAAGCGCGGACTGCAGGTGCGCCACCCGCTGCGGCGTGGCGATGGTGCCCACCACCTCCTCCTGATGCACGGTGGGCCCGGTGGAGGGGCGGCAGTGCGCAATGGCCACAAAGCCATCGGGAACGGGGCGCCACAGCACCAGGTCCGCAAAGGAGAGGTCGGCAATGACCTGCCAATCGCCGGTGAGCATGCCCAGCCATTCCGCGACGTCGGGCTCGAGCGCGCCAAAGCGATCCGTGAGATGGTGTCGTGTGACCACGGGTTAAGCCTAGGTGCATGCGGCGTAGCAGGTAACCTGGGGGCACGTCGAGGAGGAATCGTGCGAATCACCCATCAGCACCTGTTCCAGGCTCCCATGGAGCGCGTGGTAGCGATGCTGCGCAACGAGGAGTGTGCGCGCCTTCGTGCCGAGGCCGCCGGGGCGGTGGGCGCCGACGTGATGATTGACGTGCAAGACGACGGTTCGTTCACCGTGGTGATCCGGCGTGCGGTGCCCTCGTCCACGCTTCCCAGCGAGTTCCGCGCCCTGGTGGGCTCCGAACTGGCGGTGCGATACACCGAGGCCTGGCTTGCGCCCGCCACCGGCGATGCGGATGCCGAGGCGAGCCGGGAGGGCACGTTTGCGGTGGAGGTGATGGGCGCGCCGGGGCATGCGCGTGGCTCGCTGGTGCTCAAGCCCACCGCGGGTGGGGTGGCGTTTGGGCTTGCCGGAGACGTGCAGGCTCAGGTACCGCTGGTGGGGCCGCTGGTGGAGAAGACCGTGGTGCAGGCGATTGCCGGTACTCTCCCCAAGGAGTTGGCCGCCGCCGACGAGTGGCTGCGTCTGAACCCCTGAGCCGACTCGCGCGCTCTTCTCCCGGTTTCTGAGCCCGCCCCCTCCCCGGGTTTGGGACCCAAATGGCCCCTCTGGGTGCGCTTGTGTCTCCTGTGGGACTCAAATGGCCCTTGCACCCCCACACCCACCCACACCCCCAGGGTTTGGGACCCAAATGGCCCCTCTGGGTGCGCTTGTGTCTCCTGTGGGACTCAAATGGCCCTCACCCCATGCACCGGGCAGCCCTCCATAGACTTTTACGGGCGTGCCCATGGATGGAGGCGCTCCAGCGAGTTGGGCGACCTCGAACTGGCGCGTACTGCGCGGAGTCAAGGGCCAAACGAGTCCCACAGGAAACACGAGACATCCCACATGGGCCAACTCAGTCCCAAACCCCACGCGCGCCCCAACGCAAGGGCCAATCCAGTCCCACAGGAGACACAAGCGCGCCCAGAGGGGCCAAATGAGTCCCAAACCCTGGGCGAGGGGCTGGGAGGTGAGCGGCTGAGGCTGGGCGGCTGGGAGGTGAGCGGCTGAGGCTGGGCGGCCGAACGCGGAACCCGGCGCATGCGACTGCGGGCAGAAATGCCAGTGGCCCTTGACCTGGGCTTTGCCTGGTCAAGGGCCACTCATCAGTAGCGGGGACAGGATTTGAACCTGCGACCTCCGGGTTATGAGCCCGGCGAGCTACCGAGCTGCTCCACCCCGCGTCGGTAGGCCTCTACTTTACCCGACGCCACGACGGCCACCAAATCGCGCGGGCCCCAAGGACGGCAACCGTGCGCTCCTCGGCCGCCACACCCTGCTGACCCCACGCGGCTCACACCTGCCCGCCTGCTGCCACCGAGCCGCACCGCACACCCGCACCCCACCCGACACCGGCACTCACCGCACACCGACACCCACCCCGCCCTTCGTCGTGAAAAATCGCCGGTTCACCCCACACCCGCGCCGGGTCCCGGCTAGGGTGGCCCCATGACTCAGGAACAAGACTCCTTCCCGCAGCCCCCCGCTCCCCAGCAGCCCGGCGTGGTCAACCCCGGCGTGGTCGCACCCGGCGTGGTCGCGCCCGGCATGGTCGCGCCCGGCATGGTCGCGCCCGGAACTGCCGCCCCCGCGCAGACCAACCACCCTGGCGGCTTCCTGCCGCCGCGCCCCACCGCCCTTGCCGTGTGGGCCACGGTGCTCACCGGCGTGGTGGCCGTGCTGAGCCTTGTCTCCTCCGTGGTCACCCTGGCAACGTTTGACGAGAATCGCGCCCAGATCATCGACAGCCTGGAGAGCCCCGCTGCTTCCGCCGCGGAGAACCTTTCTACCAGCGTGTGGTCAACCTTGGCCGACGTAGCGATGGTGGCGTCCTTTGTGTTCCTCGCACTATGGATGCACCGCATCCGCGCCAACCTCACCGCCATCGGGCGTCGCCCCGGCGGCGTGCCCGCGGTCGAGTGGTGGGGATGGTTTGTTCCGCTCGCCAACTTTGTGCTGCCCGCGCTGGGCATGCGCGCCATCACCCGCAGGTCCTCCAGTGCGGGCCTGGTGTGGGGATGGTGGCTCGCCTTCTGCGCCTACTGGGTAGCCTCCTTTGTTGCGGTGGGGTTGAGCTTCTCCATGATCGATTTCCAGTCGGGCACCTTCAACGGCAACACCGACCCCGTCGATGCCATGGTGTGGTGCGGCATTCTTGCCGGGTTTGCGCTTGCCATCTCCTGGGTTTTCCTGGCACTGATCCTTCGAGGCACCACGGCGCGTCACCTCGAGCGCTAAAGGCACCGGCACCACCGTCAGTTCCCGGGCCGGGCATGGGGAACCGCTCCCCATGCCCGGCCCGGGGCGCCCATCCGCTACTTACCCGCGAGCGCCGTGTCCAGATCCTCCTGCGCGATGATTGCCGCGGTCAGCGCATCGTTCAGACGCTCCTGCGCCTCGCCATAGGCGGCAAAGTCGCCGTCGGCCAGCGCCGCATTGCCGTCCTTGATGGCCTGCGTGGCGGCATCGAGCGCCACCCGGAGCGCGGCACGGGCCGCCTCCACGCTGAGCGTCGCCTCGCCGGACGAGCCTCCCTCACCGGAAGTGCCCTCGTCATCGGGATTGGCCGGCGTCTGCCCGCCACCCGACCCAGAGCCAGAGCCGTCGCCTCCCGGCGTGGCCCCGCCATCACCACCGGGCTGGACGGCCGCACCGGCACCAAAGACCTCATCCAGTGCCTCGGCCAGCGTGTCCGCAAAGCCCACCTCGTCGCCAAAGGACACAAACACCTTCTGCAACAGCGGGAACTGCGTGCCCTTGGACGAGCGCACGTACACGGGCTGCACATACAGCAACCCGCCACCCACCGGCAGCGTCAACAGGTTGCCGTTGATCACATCGGTCTCACCCTGGCGTAGCAGGTTGAGCACGTTCTGTGCGGTGGGGTCCGCGTTGAACTGATTTTGTACCTGCCCGGGCCCGGACACGGTGGTGTCACGCGGCAGCTCCAACAGCCGGAGCTGGCCGTAGTCCGGCCGCACCTGCCCCGGCGTGTTCCCCGTCTCCGAGTCCACGGCAAGGAAGCCGGTGAGCACCTCACGGTCCGTGTTACCGCCGGGGATAAAGCTGGAGGTGAGCGAGAACGTGGGCGCATCCTGACCCGGCATCTGCAGCGTGAGGTAGTACGGCGGCTGCAGCTGCGACGGCTTGGTGGGGTCATCGGGGTTGGCCCAGAAGTCCTGCCCCGAGTAGAACTGCGAGGCGTTGCTCACGTGATAGCTGGCCAGCTGGTAGCGCTGGATGGCAAACAGCTCCTCGGGGTAGCGCAGGTGCGCCATGAGGTCCCCAGAAATCTCCGACATGGGCTTGATGGCCGTGGGGAACACGCCACTCCACGCCGCCAAAATGGGGTCGGTTTGGTCCCACGCGTACAGCGTGATGGTGCCGTCATAGGCGTCCACGGTGGCCTTCACGGAGTTACGCACATAGTTGAGCGTGGTGGGCTGCAACGGGTCCGCATCCGCAAACAGGTTGCCGCTGATGGCTCCCGAGTACGGGAACATGGCCGAGGTGGTGTACCCATCCACCACCCACACCAGGCGGTTATCCACCACCGCTGGGTACGTGGTGGAGTCCAGCTCCAGGTACGGCGCCACCCGCGCCACACGCTCCAGCGGGTCGCGGTAGTACAGGATTTGCGACTCGGGCGTCACGCGCGAGGAGAACAGCAGCTGCGTCTCCCCGTAGCGGATGGCAAACATCAGCTTGGAGAACAGGTTGCCGATGCTGGGGCCACCGTTGCCGGTAAACGTCGTGTTGACCTGTCCTGCCGCGGCATCGTCCGGGTAGTCCAGCTCCCACGGCTCGGTGCCCTCCGGGGCGCCCACAATCGAGTAGTCGGGCAGCGTGGTGCCAAAGTACACGCGCGGCTCGTACTCCCCCAGCGCCCCCGTGGAAGGAATGCCGGACTGGAAGAACTTGGGCCGGCCATCCACCGCCACCTGGTTGCCGTACGCGGCCACCACCCCAAAGCCGTGGGTAAACACCGTGTGGTCGTTCACCCAGGTGCGGTTCTCCTCGCCCAGGCCCTCCAGGTTGAGCTCACGCACCGCGATCACGGTGTCCTGCAACTCCCCGCCAAGGTTGTAGCGGTCCACGTTGAGGCGGTTGGCAAAGGTGTAGTACTGCTTGTTTTGCTGCAGCTGCTGGAACGTGGGGGCAATGATGTTGGGGTCCAGCAGGCGAATCTGCGCGGTGGTCTCCGCGTCCGCCCGCAAGGCCTGCGCATCGGCCTGGGTCTTGGCCCGGTACGGCGTCACCTCCACGTCATCAATGCCGTACGCAAAGCGCGTGGCATCAATCTGCCGCTGAATGTATTCCGCCTCGTATTCCTGCTCATTGGGCGAGACCTGAAAGCGTTGCACCACGGTGGGGTAGATGCCGCCCACCACAATCGCGGACAGCACCATGAGCGCCACACCGGTGGTGGGGATGCGCCAGTCGGCGCGCCAAATCACCACCACAAACAGCAGCGCCACCAGCACCGCCACACCCACCAGGATGCCGCGCGCGGGCAAAATCGCGTTCACGTCGGTGTACATCGCACCGGCGTAACGGTCCTCTTGCTTCACCACCAGCGCGTAGCGGTCCACCCAGTAATTGACGCCGATGGCGAGCATCAGCAGGGCGCCCAGCACGGCCAGTTGCACGCGGGCCCCGCGCGAGGCCACAAAGGTGCGGCCGCCGCCGGACACCCCGCCGTACAGCAGGTGCACAAAGGCGGCAAGCAGCAGCACCAGGATGAGGATGCCAATCACAAAGCCAAGGAGCGACTGCAGTACCGGGAGGGTAAAGACGTAGAAGGACGCATCCAGGCCAAACTCGGGGTCGGCGTAGCCAAACGACGTGCGGTGCAAAAAGGCCTGCCACATCTGCCAGTTGCCGGCCATGACCGCGCCGCCAATGATGCCCACCAGCACCGGCAGCGCCCACATCACCACGCGCTCCACGGGACGCACCTGCTCGCGGAACTGGTCCAGCGGGGTGTTGCGTCCGGGGGTGAGCGCGGGACGCGCCGAGCGCGCCCACTGCAGGCTCCCCCACACCGCACCGCCCGCAATGAGGCCAAACACCACGCCAAGCACGCCGCGCGTCAGCCACTCGGTGACCCACACGCGGCCATACCCGGCAGCGTCGTACCAGACCCACTCGGTCCACACGTTGGCCGTCACCACCGCCAGCACCACCACCACACCAAGCACGGCAAGGGTGATGGCCAGCGGTGAGCGGCGTCGCGCGCCGCGAGGTTGGGGGGTGGCGCCCCGGGAAGAGGGCCTGCGGGGAGCGTCGTCGTGCGTCACGCGTCGTCCTTACGGGTTGGCGCAGGTGGCAAGACCCGCGGTGTGCTGTTGTCCAATGGCCTGGATGGCCGCGTAGGCCTCGTCCAGGGTGCTTACTGCGTAAACGTCGAGACCCGCCGGAATGTGCCCCACCACCTCACCGCAGTTGGAGGTGGGGGCAAGGAAGTAGCGGGCGCCATCGTTTGCGGCGCCCACCATCTTGAGACGGATGCCGCCAATGGGGCCCACGGCACCCGAGATGTCGATGGTTCCCGTGCCCGCCACCTTGGCGCCCTGAAGCTCGTCCTGCGGCGTGAGCAGGTCCATGATCGCCAGCGCAAACATGGTGCCGCCGCTGGGGCCACCCACGGAATCGATGGCCACGTGCACATCCACCGGCAGGTCAAACGTGGGGTCTACCAGGATGCCAATCAGGGGACGCCCGTCGTCGCTTGCCAGCAGCGTGACATCCACGTCCCGCGTCACCCCCGCGCGCTCAATGGTCAGCGCCAGCGTCTGCCCGGCCTCATGCCGCGCCACCGCGGCCGCCAGGTCGTTGTAGCCCACCAGGTCACCACCATCGGCCGCGAGCAACACATCCCCGGCCTCAAGAATGCCCGTGGCATGCGAGGCCGCGTCCACCGACACCACGGTCAGCGTGGCGGGCACGGTGGTGCCCAGCGCCTCCAGCGCGGCCACGGTGGCCGACTCCTGCGACGTGATCCACTCCTGTGAGCTGGCGTCCTGCTGTTGGTCACGGTCCGCGGGCGTGCCAAAGACGGCCTCCTCGGGCAGCACGGTGGCCTGACGCGAGAAGTACGCCGCAATCACCTGCCCCACCGTGAACACCTGGGAGCCACCGCGTGACTCGGACACGGTGGTGAGCCGCAGCTCACCGGTGGTGGGGTACGTGGGGGCGCCGGAGATGGACACCAGCGGGGTGTCACCCACCACGGACAGCGTGTCGTAGGTGGGGCCCGGGCGGCCGATGGCGTACGGCGAGGGCGCTACCGCCAGCACCGCAAAGAGCAAGGCGGTGACCAGGCCCGCGCCCGACATCACGAGCGAACGGCGGGTGGGAGGTCGCTCCGCCCAGGACAGATGCTCGGCGTCCTCCGCCACCGCATCGGCCCCCTGCACCTCATGCTCTTCCGGCTGTGTCACGCGCCCATCATTGCCCAGAGCGAACGCCGCACCCAAATGGAGCCGCCATTCGTTAGCGTGATGACAGTGGGCGCGCCGTGCGCCGCAGGCAGCCAAGGGAGACACCGTGAGCGACCAGTCCGAGCCGTGGATGCGGCTGCTGCGCGAGCTTTTTGGGGACGACGCGGAGGCCGCACTGCACCAGCTGGAGTCGATGGGCATGACCCCGGACTCCCTGGCCCAGATGGGTGGGGTGGCCGCGAGCCCCGCGATGATGGATCACGTGTTGCGGCAGATCCGCGCACTCGTGTCGCAATCGGGCGGCGAGGACGTGAACTGGACCTTGGCGCATGACGTGGCGCGGGGCGTGGCCGCGCAGGGAGGCGACCCTACGGTGAGTGCCGCCACCGCATCGGCGTACCGCACGGCCGTCACCACCGCCGAACTGTGGCTGGACGCCGCCACCGACTTCAACCCCGCCACCGCCACCCCCCGCGTGTGGAGCCGGGCGGAGTGGGTGGAGGCCACCTTGCCCACGTGGCGCCGGCTTGCCGGGCCGGTGGGCTCGTCCGTGTCGCAGGCGCTGACCGGCGTGCTGCACCAGGGCAACCCCGCGTGGGACGCCGATGCCCCCGTGGAGGCCGGGCCCACCGCCTCCCTGATGGGCGCGGTCAGTCCCACCGTGTGCGGCATGCACATGGGCGAGGCGGCGGGTGCGTTGGCGCGTGAGGCGTTTGGCGCCACGGACCTGGGCTTTTTGCTGCTGGATGAGCCGTGCGTGGTGCTGGTGCCGCGCAACGTTGAGGACTTTGCGCACGGTCTGGATGTGCCCGAGGAAGACGTGCGGGCCTATGTGGCGCTCCGCGAGGCCGCGCATGTGCGCCTGTTTGGGGCGGCGCCGTGGCTGGCCGGGCAGCTCACCACGCTGATTGCGCGCTATGCGGCGGGCATTCGCATTGACCTGGACGCGCTGGATGGCGCGGTGCGGGATGCCGGGATGAGCGACCCGCAGCAGTTGCAGCAGGCGCTCGCCTCGGGAATCTTCACCCCCACTCACTCGCCCGAACAGCAGGCCACGGTGGAGACCATTGAGACGTGGCTGGCGCTCATTGAGGGCTGGGTGGATGAGGTGACCACGCGGGCAGCGGCGCCGCATCTGACCACGCTGGGCCCGCTGCGCGAGATGATGCGCCGCCGTCGTGCCGCCGGCGGGCCCGCGGAGGACACGTTTGCGCGCCTGCTGGGCCTGGAGCTGCGTCCGCGCCGTCTGCGCGACGCGTCCGCGCTATGGGCGTCGCTCAGCCTCACGTGGGGGCAGCAGCGGCGGGACGGCCTGTGGGCCACGCCCGAGGTGCTGCCAAGCACCGCGGATCTGGCCCAGTGGGAGGCGTGGCGGGACCGGGTGGTGTCGGGGGGCGAACCGGACGAAATGGACCTGGAACTGCAGCGATTGCTGGACGGCGAGGGCGAGTGATTCGCGCCACGTTGCGACACGATGCGCCCCGTATGACCACGAATGTCGCCCGGCACGTTTACGCTTGACCCGTTGGACCCGCATACGGGGGTCACCATGCGGTTCTCAACCGCGGAACAAGAGAAGGAGAAACCATGGCGGAGAAGTACTCTGGCGAGTTTTACTGCGTGAAGTGCAAGGAGAAGCGCACCACCGAAGGTGACGTGGTCGTCTCCGAGAACGGTCGTCGTATGGCCAAGGCGCAGTGCCCCGAGTGCGGCACCAAGCTCAACCGCATCCTCGGCAAGGCCTAAGCCTCACCCTGACACTCGGGGCCGGATCGTCGTCAGACGGTCCGGCCCCGAGTGCGTTGTGGGGTCTCCACCGGCCCGCCCGCCCTCCTGCCCGCACGCTCTCCAACCCGGGCCTGTGGATAACCGTCCACGCCGCCCGCGCATCGGGCACCATCGGAACATGAAGCTCAGACCCGGCGTCCCCGTGGTGCGTCTTGACGACCGCACGGCGCGGGTGGGCTTGGCGCGCCCCGTGCTTCTCACGGGCCTGCGGGCGGATCACGCGGCCGCCCTGACGCAGGCCGAGTATCCGGGTCCGGGGGCCGATGCCGGTGGTGCGGCATGGCGGTCGCTGGTGGACACGCTCGCCCAGGCCGGGCATGTGGCCGCACCCGCGGAGTCCGCGCGACATGCCGCGCCCACCGTGGTGGTGCGCGTGCTGGGTGACACCTCGACGGCGGTGCACGTCGCGGAGGCGTGTGCACGCGCGGGGGCCGCGGTGGCCTGGGATGCCGCGCTGAATCCGTCACGCCGCCTGAGTCTGATTGCTACCCTCAAGCGCCGCATCGGCGCCCCCACCATCGCCTCTCCCGAGGCGTATCCCCATGCGGTGGTAGGGGTGAGCATGGGGGCGGCCCCCGCGCATCTCACCCGGACGCTCATGTACGAGGACGTGCCGCACCTGTGGATCACCTGTGACGAGGCGGGAGCCACGGTGGGCCCGTGGGTGCTTCCGGGCGAGGGGACGTGCACCCGGTGCGTGGCGCTGTGGCGTGTGGACGAGGACCCGTGGTGGCCGCAGGTCAGCCTGCAGGTGGAGGGACGCCGCCCCGTGCTGGCGCCCACGGTGAGCGCCATGGCGGGCGCACTGGGCGCGAGCATGGTGATGAGTCACGTGGGCGCGGGTGAACGGTGGGCGGTGAACTGCCAGTGGCGAATCACCGCCACGCAGCCCCCGCTGTCACAGCCCGTGACGCCTCATCCGGAGTGCGGCTGCGGTGCCGCCGCCACGATTTCCAGGATTTCCGCCCCGTAAAGCTCCAGTTTGACGGCGCCGATGCCCGGCACGCCTGCCAGGTCGCGCACCGTGCGCGGCCGGTCGCGGGCAATATGCGCCAACGTCGAATCCACCAGCACAGTGAAGGCCGGCTTCTGGCTGGCCTCCGCATGCCCCTTGCGCCACGCCTTGAGCGTGTCAAAAAGTGCGAGCGCCGTGGCGTCCAGGTCCGCCGCGGAGGCCGCGACCGCGCGACGTGGCGCCGGCCGCCCATCCGGCCACCAGCGGGTGAGGAAGCGCGAGGTTTTGCGCGTGGCGCGCCCCCCTTCGCGCCGCGCGCGCGCATAGCTCAACGCAAGGTGTTCGCGGGCACGCGTCACGGCCACATACAGCAGCCGCTTTTCTTCCTCCACCGCCTCCTCCGTGTCCGCCATGGAGATGGGCAGCAGACCCTCGGCAAGCCCCACCACGCACACCGCATCCCATTCCAGGCCCTTGGCCGCGTGAATGGTGGTGAGCGTCACCCCCTCCACCGCGGGTGCGTGCTGCGCGGCCGCACGCTCCGCCAGATGCTCCACGTAGGCGCGCATCGTGGCGCCCTCCCCCGTCGCCGCCACCGCATCGGCGTCCACGTCGTCCGCCAACTGCACCAGCGCCTGGAGCGAATCCCAGCGTTCACGTACCGCGCCGCGCACCGCTGGCGGCTCGGGGGCCCACCCGCTGTCCGCGAGCGTCTCGCGCACCAATTGGCCCAGCGGCACCTCCGATGCCGCCACCGCCGCGCCGCGCAGCAACACCATGGCGCGGCGCACCTCTTCGCGCTGAAAGAAGCGCTGACCGCCACGCACCAGGTAGCCAATGCCCTGTTCGGCGAGCGCCTCTTCCAGGAGCTCGGATTGGCTGTTGGTGCGGTACAGCACCGCGATCTCGCTTGCGGGCACACCGGAGGCGATCCAGCCGCCAATGCGGGAGGCGACGCCGTGCGCCTCCGCCGCGTCGTCGTCGTAGGTGTGAAAGCCCACGGGCGGGCCGGAGGGGCGCTGCGCCACCAATTCCACGCCGGTGGCCGAGGCGTGGCGTGCCGCCATGAGGCCGTTGGCAAGGTTGACCACCTGCGGCGTGGACCGGTAGTCGCGCACCAGGCGCACCACGGTGGCGTCCGGGTACTGGCGCGTGAAGCCCAGCAGATGGCGGGGCGTGGCGCCCGCAAACGAGTAGATGGTCTGCGCGGGGTCACCCACCACGCACAACTCGCGGCGCCCGCCAAGCCACTGATCCAACACGTACTGCTGGAGCGGGGAAACGTCCTGGTATTCGTCCACCACAAAGTGGCGGTACTGGCGGCGAATCTGGTCCCCCACCTCGCCGTGACGCGAGATCATGTCCGCCAACAACAGCAGGATGTCCTCAAAGTCCAGCACCACCGCCTCGGTCTTGATGGACTCGTAGGCGCGCACCACATCGGCCACCACGGCGCGTTCCATGCCCGCGGGAGCGGGGCGGTTCACCTGGGCCGCGGCACGTTCGTAGTCCTCGGGTGCCACCAGCATGACCTTGGACCACTCGATTTCCGCCGCAAGGTCGCGCACCGTGAGACGGTCCGCGTCCACTCCCACGGCGCGCAAGGCGCGTCCCACGAGCGGCGCCTTCTGCTCCACCAATTGAGGCAGTTGGCCGCCCACCACCTGCGGCCAAAAAAAGCTGAGCTGGCGCAGCGCCGCGGCGTGAAAGGTGCGGGCCTGCACGCCCCCGGCCCCCAGCGCGCGCAGACGCTGGCGCATCTCGCCCGCGGCCCGCGCCGTAAATGTCACGGCCAGCACGGACTGAGGGTTGTAGGCGTTGACGCGCACCCCGTAGGCAATGCGGTGCGTGATGGCACGCGTCTTGCCCGTGCCGGCGCCCGCAAGCACGCAGACGGGCCCGTGCAGGGCCGTGGCCACGGCGCGCTGCTCCGGGTCCAGGGCGTCCAGGATCGCGTCGGCATGCATCACAGGCATTGTGTCAGGTGGGGCCGACGCTCCGGTTCAGTTGTCCACAGGGCTCACCGCCCCAACGGTCCGCCGTACCAGTCCTCCATGAGGCGGCGGGCAATGGAACCCACCGGCGGCAGCAGAACCGAGCCGTCGGCCTCCATGGCGGCCAACTCTGCCCGCGTCACAAAAATCGCCTCGGTGATTTCGTCGTTGTCCAGCGTGAGCGTGGGGTCATCCACGCGCGCCGTGAAGCCCGTCATGAGCGATGCGGGGAATGGCCACGGTTGCGAGGCCACGTAGCGGATGTCGCGCACCCTCAGCCCCGCCTCCTCCCCCACTTCCCGGTGCACGGCCTGCTCCAGCGACTCCCCCGGCTCCACATACCCGGCCAGATGCGAGAAGCGCCGCTCGGCCCAATAGGAGGCATGCGCAATGAGCAGCCTGTCCTCGGGGTCCGTGATGGCCACGATGACGGCCGGGTCCGTGCGCGGGTAATGCTCCTTGCGGCAGTGCTCACACCACCGCACCCAGCCGCCCTTACGCACCTCGGTGGCGGAGCCGCACACGCCGCAGCGGGGTGCACTGTGATGCCACGCCGCGAGCGCCACCGCCGTCGCCGCCACCTCGCGGTCGGCCGCCGCGGCCTCGCCCACCCGGGCGCACAGCGCAAAGAACTCCCTGAGGCCGGTCCAGGTGACGTCCTCGGCCGACGCGGGGGCCGGGGTGGCGGCCGGGGCATCGGCCGACGCGGGGGCCGGGGTGGCGGGCGGGGTGGCGGCGGCGGCATCGGCCGGAGCGTCGGCCGGAACGAGCGCCACCAGATCGTGACCGCCCGCGGGGCTCTCCTCCCACCCCACGTACACCGTGAGTTGCGGGCCGACCACGTCGCGTGCGGGCACGCGCAGCAGGTGCCCCTCGCGGGTGGCCACCTCCCCCTCGCGCACCAGCACCGCGGTGGCCTGGGACACGTCGTAGGAGTCCCGCCGCACGGCGGCGCGGTCCACGCGCAACGGCTCGTCACAGGAAAACACCCACGTCATGGGTCCAACCTACGTCGCGTGGCCGCTGGAAACGGACCGCTTTTGGCTCTACCGTGAAGGCGTGCCTCGTTCACCCCTCGCGCTTGCCGCGCTCGCCTCCGTCGCGGTGCCCGGCCTTGACGTCTATGACGTGCTGCGCAGTCCCCTCACCGACGCGGACTTTGACGTGGTGGTGGTCAAGGACTCCACGGGTCGCCGCTGGGTGGTCAAGGCTCCGCGGCAGGCCGCCGCGGGTGCGGCGCTTGAGGCCGAGCGGGGCGTACTGGAGCAGGTGGAGCGCGCACGCGAGGCCGGCCTGGTGAGTTTTGAGGTGCCCCACCCCGTGGGGGTGGGCACGCTTGCGGGGCCCGATGGTGGGCGTGCCGTGGTCTATACGGACATCACCGGCGCTCCCCTTTCGCTGGCGTATGTGGAGCCGGGGCCGGGACTTGCGGCGAGCATCGGACGGGTGTTGGCCCAGATTCATGAGTTGCCCACCAGCCTGATTGAGGACCAGGGACTGCCCGTGTATTCCGCCGATGAGTACCGCCAGCGCCGGCTGACCGAGTTGGATGCGGGCATTCAGACGGGCCTGGTGCCGCCGCGGCTTGCGGATCGCTGGGAACACCAGTTGGAGAACGTGGCATGGTGGCGCTTTGAGCCCACCGTGGTGCATGGCGACATGGCGGACCACCAGTTGTGGGTGCGTGAGGGGCAGATTGCGGGCGTGGTGGATTGGATGGACGCCCGCGTGGCGGACCCCGCCGATGACCTTGCTTGGCTTGCGGCCGCCGCACCCGAGGATGTGCTGGACTCTGTGTACGAGGCGTACACCATGGGACGCCGCGAATTCCGTGACCCGCATCTGCTGGACCGTGCGCGCCTTGCGTCGGAGATGGCGTTGCTGCGGTGGCTCATGTTTGGGGTGCGGACGGACAACGCAGACGTCACCGAGGACGGTCGCGGCATGCTAGCGGACCTGGAGGCGCTCCTGTTTGCCACGCCCGATGGGGTGGCGTAGCGGGCGTGCGCCTCACCCCTGGCCGGCGATGAGCGCCTCGATCTCTGCCCGCGTCAGGAGCCGTTGGGGATGCACCGTGGTGTCCGTGGCCACGTAGTAGAACGCGGCATCCACGTCTTCCACCGGAATCTCCTTCCAGGTGGCCCATGCCAGGCGGTACACCGCCAACTGCACCTCACGCGCCTCGCGCTCCGCGGCATCGGCGGGCGGGCGGCCGGACTTCCAGTCCACCACCGTCACCCGCTCCAGGCCGCCGCCCGCGGGGAACACGGCGTCAATGCGCGAGCGCACGGTGATGCCCCCTACCGGGAACTCCACGTCCACCTCCACGGCAATGGGGGTGCGTCCGGCCCATGCGGAGGCCGCAAAGGTCTCTCTCAGCCGTGCGAGGTCTGCGTCCACCTCATCCTCGGCGCCCCACATGTCATCTTCGTCGTCGTCCCACAGCATGGTGTGGCCAAAGTGGCGCTCAATCCACGCGTGCAGGTCGCTGCCGCGTTGCGCCGCAAAGGTGGGCTCTTGTGGCATGGGGCGGCGCACCTGGGCCGCAAAGGCGTCCCGGTCGCGCCGCAGCGCCACCAACGCGGACGTGGACAGATGCGGGGGGAGCGAGACGGGGGCCTCGCGCCGTGCGGCCCGCTCCTGGATCATGGCGGTGAGCTCGCGCACCAACGGTAGCGCGGGATCGGGCTCCGTGACGCCATGCGCAAGCGCCACCTCCACCCGGTCCGCGAGGTCGCGTCGGCGCTCCTGCGCCACGGTGGCGGTGGGCGGCCACGGCACGGGAGCGCGCAACTGGTCAACCGACGGCGCCTCCGTGGGCTTGTCCTCCCACGGGCCGCGCGTCACCCGCTCCTGGTCAAGCAGCTCGGTCACATACAGGCTGGGGGCGGTGGGTCGCTTGGTGCCGGGGTACCACGCACCGCTGAGCAGCACATGGGAACGGGCACGGGTCAGCGCCACGTAGAACAGCCGGCGCTCCTCCCCCAGCGTGTAGCGCCCGCAGGCCTTGCGGTACTCCAGGAACGTGGCCCGGAGGTCGCCATGATCCGCCGCCGTCTCCGTGTCCCACACGGGCAGGCGCGCACCGTCCAGACGCAGCTCATGCGGCACATTGCCAATGCCGTCCAGCCACCCCAGGCTGGAGTAGAACGGCGTGGTCTTGGTGGGGGCGTTGATGGACGGGAAATGCCCATCGTTGAGGCCGGGAATGGCTACCACATCCCATTCCAGGCCCTTGGAGCCGTGCACGGTGATGAGTTGCACCGCGGAGGGGTCGGGCTCGCTCACGGGGGTGTCAAGCCCCCCCTCCTCGCGCCGCGCGGCCTCCAGCCACGCCAGGAACGCGCCCACCGTGGCATGCTCGGCGCCCGCGCTAAAGGTGCGTGCTGCGTCAATGAAGGCATCCATGGCGCGGCGCAGGTGCATACGCGGCTGGGCCACCGCCACCTCGATGTCCAGGCCCCAGGCCCGCTCCGCGAACGCCAGCATCTCCACCAGCGGCAGGTAGGTGTGCCTGCGGATGGTGTCAATCACCTGGGCCAGGTCCGCGAGGCGCACCCGCGCCTCGTCGCTCAGTTCGCGCCCGGCATAGGACACCCACCCGGTAGGGGGGAGGTCCGCTACCGCGTCCACAATGCTGGCCTGGCCCTCCCGGGCCGTGCGCGGCCCGGCAAGCACCTGCGCCCAGTCGTACAGGGCCGCAAGGTCACGCGGGCCCAGCGCCACACGTTCCCCCGCAAGCAGACGCATCATCGAGTCTCCGCGCGAGGGGTCGTGTGCCACCTCCAGCAGCGCGAGCACATCGGCCACCTCGGGGATGTCCAGCAGTCCCCCCAGGCCCACAATCTCGTAGGGGATTCCCGCCAGGGCGAGCGCCTCCGCGATGGCAGAGAACTGCGAGCGCCTGCGGCACAACACCGCCGCGGTGACGGGACGCTGCGGCCGATGCCCCAACTCGGCGCGGCGCCCGGCGATGAAGCCGGCCACCGCATCGGCCTCCTCCAGGTGGGTCACGCTGCGGATGGCGGTGACGCCGGGCACCGCGAGCTGTGGCTCCGGTGTACCCGTCTCTTCGCCCCGCGAGCGCAGCGGCACACCCTGCACCGCTCCGCCCTTGAGCGGCGCCACCACGGCGTTGGCGGCATGCAAAATCTCCGTGCTGTTGCGCCAACTTACGGACAGCGTGCGGACGTCCACGGGTGTCGGGGTGGAAAAGGCCGTGACAAAGCGCTCCAGCGCCTCCGCCGAGGCACCACGGAAGCCATAGATGGCCTGGTGCGGGTCGCCCACCGCCATCACCGGGTGCCCGTCCCCAAACAGGTGGGCAAAGAGTTCTAGCTGCGGCGGCGAGGTGTCCTGAAACTCGTCCAGCAGCACCGCCCGGTAGGCCGCGGCCTCGATGGCCTGCACGTGGGGCAGCTGTGCCAGGCGCACCGCAATCTCAATCTGGTCCGAGTAGTCAAGGAACGAGCCGTCGCGCTTGCGCCGGTCAAAGTCCTCCACCAGATCGGCAAGCGCCACAAGGGTACGCACCTTGGCTACGGGGCTGGCCAACTCACCCGCAATCTCGCCGGGAATGTCGTCTCCTGCGGTGCGCGGCAGCTCCTCGATGCCCGCGAGCGTTGCCGTGGCCCACTCGCGCAACGCCATGGGACTCACCCGGTGGTCGCGCATCTGCGCCGCCAGGCGCGCAATGGCGGACGTGACCGTGCCCACCGCGGAATCGGTGCGCAGCGTGGCGGTCCACTCCTCCACCACGCGCGTGGCCAGCTGCCATAGCGCGGCACCCGTGAGCACGGTGGAATCGGGGTCCACGGCCACGCGCAGCCCGTGATCGGCCACCAAGGAGGCGGCGTAGCCGTTGTAGGTGGCCACGTTCACCTCGGGGCGTGCCGGGTCCTTGCCGTACAACGCCTCGATGCGTTCCGCCGCGCGGACGGCAATCTCCGAGGCGGCCTTGCGCGTGAACGTGAGGCACAGAATCTCGCTGGGTGCAATGTCCCTGCCCCACAGCGTGCGCGCGTTGTCCAGCAGGTACAGGATGCGTTGCGAGAGGGTCTCCGTCTTGCCCGAGCCCGCACCGGCCACCACCAGCGTGGGTGTGAGCCCGGCGCCCACAATTCCCTCCTGCTCACGGGTGAGCGTGCGCGTGGGGTCAATCGCCTGGGCAATCTGTACGGCGGTGCGACCCTCACCATGCACCACACCCTCGCCCACCACGCCGTCACTCACCACACCCTCCGCCGCCGCATTGGCCACCGTCTGCTCCGTGCTCATGCACCACTCACCTGCCGTCCCTCGGGGCGTGCGGGGCAGGCCCGGCGCACCGGGCATCCGTCACACGAGTCGTTGACGATGGCCAGGAAGGACGAGCGGGACATGTCCGCCACCACCCGGCCCAGGCGCTCACGCGCGTTGGCCACATTCACGGCCGGTTGCGTGCGCGTGGTGCCGTTCACCCCCATGGCCACAAACGCCAGCTCCGCGCCGGAGCTGGTACGCGTGAAGTCCACGGCACCCTCGGCAATGGCCAACTGGTACATCTCCAGTTGGGCGTTGGTGAGCGCCTCCGCCAGCGATGGCATGGCACCGCCGGTCTTGATGTCCACCACGTACGCCGTGGAGCCGTGCCGCTCGACGCGGTCCATGGTGCCCGCGAGGTCCGCGTTGCCGCTGGCCACCTGGAAGCTGTGCTCCGTCAGCACCTCGTCCGCCACGCGTGCCGCAAGGTAGTCGGCCAGCTTGCGCGCAATCTCCCGCGCGCGCTCGTAGGCGGTGCGTTCCACCCACGTGACCATGCCAAACTCCTGCGCCCAGGCCGCGTCAAAGTCCGCCAATATTGCGGTGGCGTCCCCGTCGGGGTGCGCCTCCGCGAGCGCGTGAATGAGCGTCCCCACCGACTGTGCGTCGCTCGCCTCCGGCGTGCCCCCGGCGGACTCCAACGCCCACCGCAACACGCATCGCTCAATCCATTCCACCTTGGACGGCGAGACCCGCACGCGCTCCTCCGGGTACCACATGGGCTCCGCGGTGGAGGGCTCCTGGGCCCCATGCCAGGTGCGCGGATGCGCACCCGGCACGTCGTGTGCGGCCAGCCAGGCAAGCGTGGGAACCGCATGCTCGGGGGTCACGGTGCCCATCACGCGCAACGCCGCCACCCCGGAGCGCACATCACTGACCTCGTACCGCAGGCCGCCGGGGCCACCCGCGTCTACCTCCACACCCGCGGCCTGAGTGGCCAACGCCAGGAAGCGCGACGCCCGCGTGTCCTCATCTACCACGGCGGTGAGTACCACCTGATGGCGCGCCCGCGTCAACGCCACCACAAAGGCGCGCGTCTCATCATCCAAAATCTGCCGGCGCGAGGACGATGCCCGCTCCAGCCGCCCCTGCGCGTCCAGCGGCACCGCCTGTGCGCGCCCCAGCGCAATGTCCGCAAGGTGTTGGGCCCCCAGCACCGAGTCACGCAGCTTCAGACGCGGCCACGCCCCCTCCTCGAGGCCCGCCACCACCACCACGTCCCACTCGCGTCCCGCCGCCGATGCGGGGGTGGCAAAGGACACCACGTCACCGGGGGTGGCACGCGCCCCCAGCGAGTCGGTGGCAAATTCCTGTGACTCGAGCGACGCCACAAACTCGGCCACGCCCGCACGGGGCATGCGTTCGGCGTAGTTTTGTGCCGCCCGCAGCAGCGCAATCACGGCATCCAGGTCCGCATCGTCGCGCGCGGAGCCCTCCAACGCCGCGCGCCGCCACGCGTCCGCCACGCCCAGCGCCGTCCACGCCGCCCACACCACCGCTCCCGGCGTGGGACCCGGCAGGGCAAGCCGGTCGCGCGCCGCCTTCACCGCGCGCGCCGCACCCTGGGCTCGGCGCGCCTCCACGCTTGACACGCCATCCCACCACGCGGGGTCCGCCATGCCCGTCACCAGCAGCTCGCCGGAGGTGCTCACGCCATCGGCGGCGCGGTCTCGCGCCACCACCGCCCGCCGCAGCCGCCGCACGGCCACCGGGTCCAAACCCACCGCGCGCGAGCCGAGCAGGGCCACCACATCGTCTTCCGTCCACGGCTGCCCCAGGGCCGCGCCCAGGATGCGCAACAGCGGCGCCACCGCGGGCTGCTCATGAAGTGCCACGGCCTCCCCCAGCGCCTCGCACGGAATGTCCGCGGCGGCCAGGTCCGCGCGAATCTCACGCAACCGCGCGGCCGAGCGCGCGATGACGCACATCTGACTCCACGGCACCTGTGGCCCGCCGTCCAACCCGTGCCGGGCGCGGCGCAGCTGCGCTGCGATGGCACGCGACTGCCCGTAGCGGTGTGATGCGGTCAGCGCCACCAGCGGCTCGCGCTCCTGGGCAGGCACAATGGCGCCCACCGGCTGCCGGGGCGATGCCACCCCCCGCGTGCCGATGCGTTGCGCCACCTGGGCGGCCACGCGTTCCAGCGCGGCGTCCTGACGCAGACCCTCCCCCAGCGTCATCACCTCCGCGTTGAGCGCAAACGGCCCCCGGTCCGCGGTGGCCAGCGCCAGCGCCTCCGGCACGGCACCCCGGTAGCCCTGCACCGCCTCGTCGGCGTTACCCACCAGCACAATGCGCGTGCCCTGCTGGGCGAGCGCGGCCAGCAGGTCGTGGGCGGCCGCGGTGATGTCCTGGGCGTCGTCCACCACAATGAGCTCGCGCACCGCGGGCGCACCCCCGCCGCTCACCAGCTGCGCGGCATGCGCGGTGGCGGTGGCATGGTCAAAGCGGCGCCCCTGATCCGTGGGGGTGGACTGGAGCGCCATCACGTCTTCGTATTCGCGCAGCACCACGGCCGCCGCGGCCCACTCGGGCCGGTTCACCCTGGCCCCCAGCGCCTCCAGGTCCGCCGCCACCAGGCCGGCTTCCGCCGCGCGGTTCAGCACATCGCGCAGCTCCGCCCTAAAGCCCGGAAGGGATGTTGCCTCGGGGGGCACCGTGCCGCCCCATGACAGCGCCTCGACTCGCCCCGACTCGTGCCCGGCCAACAACTCGCGCAGCATCACGTCCTGCTCGGCACCCGTGACAAGGCGCGGCAGCGGCTCCCCCGCCGCCACCGCCGCATCGCGCAGCAACGAGTACGCGAGCGCGGCCGGGGTCCGCACCAGCGGCGCCCCCACGGGCCGATCCACCGCCGCGGCTACGCGGTCCCGCAACCGCGCGGCGGCCTGCCGGGTGGGGGCCAGCAGCAACAGCCGCGCGGGGTCCATGCCATGTGCCACGGCACGCGCCGCGATGGCAAGGGCCACCGTGGTTTTGCCTGACCCTGGCACGCCCACCACCACCAGGTGACCCGTCCCGGTGGCCGCCCGCTCCACCACCGCGGCCTGCTCCGGCGTGAGGGTAGGCACGGGGGCACCCCGGGGTGGAACCTCCAGCGCTAACGACATGGCACTATCCCACCACCTGGCACCGACATTGCACCTCCGGCACACCCACGATGCCTACGACGCCGGGGCAGGCACCCCCACCCCACCTATGGCGCGGGGGTGGGTGCCGCGGGCGTGACCACCGCATCGGGATTGGGCCATGGGTTGACCTCACACTCCGGTGCCAGGGTGTCGCGTTGGTTGTCCATCACCGCGGCGCGGTTGGTCACGCAGACGGACTCCTCCAGGCCAAACAAATGCCCCAGCTGGTGGTTCACCAGGTACTGGCGCGACGCGGTGCGGTCCACGCCAAACGGTCCATAGCCCGCGGTCCAGTCGTACATGGAGATGACCACCACGCCGTCCTTGGCGCATGCGGGGTTCAACTCCCCTGCCGGGGTTTCCTCCGAGCTTGCCGACTGGACCATCGCGGCAACCTCCGCCTGCGGCGAGGGGCTGGCCTCGGTCACGGGGCCCACATCGGCCGCCACATGGTTGTCCGGGCACAACGCCGCCGCCGTGTAGGGGCTGGCCACCATGATGCGGTAGTCCGCCACGCCCTCGGACTGCACAAACTGCACCCGCTGCTGACCCTCCCAGCCGCGCACGTCGTTGAGCGCGGCCACAATGAACGCGGTGGCGGCCGTGCGGTCCACCTCCACCCCGTCCTCAAAGGAGATGGACACCCACCGCACCGGGTTACCCGACTCGTTGGCCACGCCCTGACCCGGCTGAATGGTGAACGTCCCCTCGCCCCGCACCGTCACGTCGGTGGTGGTGACCCCGGCCTCGGCATCGGCCTTGTCCAGTTGCCGGGTAATGGTGGACATGGGCGGCAAAATCACGGAATCCGTGGCGGTGACCGAGGGTGACGGCGAGGGCGAGGGCTCCGTGGGGGAGGAGGCCATCAGCGTGGGTAGCAGCGTGGTGAGCCACGCCACCAGCATTCCGCCCGCGAACGCCCCCAGGGCCACCAGGAGGGCCTTGTCCACCTGCATGCCCAGTATTTCCCTGCCTGCGAACAGGGAGGAGCGAGGACCTGGCACCCCCCTACGATAGTTCGTGCCACGTCCGGGGCAAATCACAAGGAGGTCACCATGGAGATTCGAATTGGCGTCCAGCACGTCAGCCGGGAGTTGACCCTGGAGGTTGACATGCCGGCCGATGCCGTCGCATCGACCGTGGCCAAGGCCCTGGGCGGTGCCACGTTGGACCTCACGGACACGCGGGGGCGCCGCGTGGTGGTGCCGTCTGCCGCCATCGGATATGTGGAGATGGGCGAAGAGACGAAGCGTCGCGTGGGCTTCGAGGCCTAAACCGCCTCCCTCCCCCTCCCCCTACCCTGTAATGGTGGATTGTGGGTGAAAAACGTGCGTTTTTCACCCACAATCCACCACCAGGGCTCCGGGCGCCGGAGCACCGGCTAGCGCCTCGACGCGAGCCACTCACACGCACGGGCGGCCACCGTTGCCGCATCCTCATGCGTCACATCCAGCGTCACCCCCGCCTCATCCCCCCGCAGCGGCTCCAGCGTGGCGTACTGCGAGTCCAGCAGATCCGGCCCCGCAAAGTGCCCCTCCTGCGCAAGGCGCCGTGCCACCCGCTCCGTCAGCACCTCCTGGGGTGCGGCCAGGTGCACAAACACGCATCCCGGTGCGGCCCGACGCAACGCATCGCGGTAGCGCACGGCCAGCGCGCTACACGCCACCACCGCATCGGGCTCACCCCCCAGCCACTCCCCCACGCGCGCCAGCCACGGCCAGCGATCCGCATCGGTCAGGGCAATCCCCGCGGTCATCTTGGCCACATTGGCCTCAGGGTGAAAGTCATCCGCATCGCGCCACGGCACCCCGAGATTCTGCGCCACCGCGCGTGCCACCGTGGACTTTCCGCACCCCGTTACTCCCATGATCACCACGCGCATAAGGCCAGATTAGGGCTCACGCGCTAGACTGGGTTCACCCATGGTTGCCCGGTCGCAACCCCTTGCGGCGAACGACGCCGCCCGTGTTGTACGAATGTGCGCGATCGGCTTCCCCGTTCGACGCCCCGCGTCACTCACGTACTAGGACCTCATGACCGAGCAAACCTTCGCCGATTTTGGCGTGAACCCCCTCATTGTGGAATCCCTTGCCGACGCCGGCATCACCACCCCCTTCCCCATCCAGGCCATGACGCTGCCGGTGGCCATGCAAAGCCACGACATCATTGGCCAGGCCAAGACCGGCACGGGCAAGACCCTGGGCTTTGGCGTGCCGACGCTGCACCACGTCAAGGCGCCCGGCGAGGAGGGCTACGAGGAGTTGGGCGAGGCTGCGGGCAAGCCGCAGGCGCTCATTGTGGCTCCCACGCGCGAGCTTGCGGTGCAGGTGGCAGGGGACCTCGAGGCCGCCTCACGCAAGCGCTCCGTGCGCATCCTCCAGGTGTACGGCGGCCGCGCCTACGAGCCTCAGATTGAGGCCCTCACCCGCGGTGTGGACGTGGTGGTAGGCACCCCCGGCCGCATGATTGACCTGCTCAACCAAAAGCACCTTGACCTGCGGTACGTGCGCACCGTGGTGCTTGACGAGGCCGACGAGATGCTGGACCTAGGCTTTTTGCCCGATGTGGAGCGCCTCCTTGCGGCCACGCCCGCCTCGCGCCACACCATGCTGTTCTCCGCCACCATGCCGGGCGCGGTGGTGGCGCTGGCACGCCGCTACATGACGCAGCCCACGCATATTCGCGCTGCGGACCCCGACGACGGCGGCGCCACGGTCAAGGCCATCAAGCAGGTGGTGTACCGGGCACACGCGCTGGACAAGGTGGAGGTGCTGGCACGCATCCTCCAGGCCGAGGGCCGCGGGCTTACCGTGGTGTTTGCCCGCACTAAGCGCACCGCAGCCAAGGTATCCGACGAGTTGCGCGAGCGTGGCTTTGCGGCCGGGGCCATTCACGGCGACCTGGGCCAGGGCGCACGCGAGCAGGCGTTGCGCGCGTTCCGCACCGGCAAGATTGACGTGCTGGTAGCCACCGATGTGGCGGCCCGCGGCATTGACGTGGACGACGTCACGCACGTGATCAACTTTCAGTGCCCCGAGGACGAGAAGATCTACCTGCACCGCACCGGCCGTACGGGCCGCGCGGGCAAGACCGGCACCGCGGTGACGTTTGTGGATTGGGATGACGTGCCCCGCTGGTCGCTCATTGACAAGGCGCTGGACCTGGGCTTCCCCGAGCCCGTGGAGACCTACTCTTCGTCCCCGCACCTGTACACGGATCTGGACATTCCCGCGGGCACCAAGGGCACCTTGCCGCGCGCGGCGCGCACGCGTGCCGGGCTGGAGGCGGAGACGCTCGAGGACCTGGGTGAGACGGGCAAGAAGCCCGGCGGTAAGGGCGGCCGGGACCGCACCTCCGGCGGCCGAGGTGAGGGCCGTGGCGAGCGGCGCGGCGGCGAGGGTCGTGGCGAGGGTGGCGGTCAGCCCCGGTCGCGCAACCGACGCCGCAGCGGCGGCACCCAGGGTGCGGGCGAGGCCTCGCACGCCCCGGCAGGCGCGCCCGCGTCGGGCACCACCGCGTCGGGCACGGCCGATGCCCCCGCCCGTTCCCCGCGCAAGCGTCGCCGCCGTCGCGGTGGCAGTGGCAATGCCGCCGCGGGAGGAAGCTCCGCGAGCGGCGCCTCCTCATCGACCCACGGCGACTAACGTGCCATGACCCAGCAACGCACCACCAGGGCGGCGCGACCTCGCGCCGCCACCTTGGAGCGGCGCAAGGAGATCCTGCAGGCGGCCCTTGAGCTGTTTGGTGCCAAGGGCTTCTACAACGGGTCACTTGCGGAGATTGCCGAGGTGGTGGGCATGACCCACGCCGGCATCCTCCATCACTTTGGTTCCAAGAATCAGCTGCTGCTTGAGGTGCTCGCCTACCGCGACCAGGCGGATGTGGAGCACCTGGAAAACCGGCGCATGCCCCACGGTCTTGGCCTCTTCCGCCACCTGGTCCACACCGCCTTTACCAACGCCACCCGCCCCGGCATCGTGCAGGCATACGCCGTGTTGTCCGTGGAGGCCGTCACCGACGACCACCCCGCCAAGGACTACTTTGTGGGCAGGTACCAGATTCTGCGTGACGAGGTAGCCGCCGCGTTTGCCGTGGTGTGTGCCGACTACCACCTTGACCCTGCCGACGAGCGGGTACGCGACGCGGCCGCCGGCATCCTTGCGGTGATGGACGGCCTTCAGATTCAATGGTTACTTGACCCGCAACACGTCAACCTGGCGCGTGCCAGCCAGTTTGCTCTTGAGGCGATGGTGTCCGCCATGGTGGACCCCCGCCCCAGTCCGCTGTACTCCGACGGCACACCACCTCCCACGGCCACCGTCCCGCTCTCACACCCCCACCTGGAGAACCCGTGAACACCGCCCCCTACCTCAACGCCACCCTGCCCGTCCCCGAGCGCGTTGCCGACCTCCTTGGCCGCATGACGCTAGCCGAGAAGGTGGGGCAGATGCTCCAACTGGACGCGCGCAACGGCGTGGAAGACCTCATTGACGACTACCTGGTGGGCTCCATCCTGCACGCCTCTCCCGAGAACCTGGTGCTGGCAGCCAAGCTGGCCGCGGAGTCCCGACTGGGCATTCCGCTCATTGTGGGCGAGGACTGCATTCACGGTCACTCGTTCTTCTACGGCGCCACCATCTTCCCCACCCAGTTGGGCATGGCCGCGTCGTGGGACCCGCAGCTGGTGGAGCACGTGGCACGCATCACCGCCGTGGAGGTGTCCACCACCGGCATCCACTGGACCTTCTCCCCCGTGTTGTGCATTGCGCGCGACCTGCGCTGGGGCCGCGTTGACGAGACCTTTGGCGAGGACCCGCACCTCATTGGGGAACTCGCATCGGCCATGGTGCGCGGCTACCAGGGCTCCGGCCTGGATGACCCCACGGCCATCCTTGCCACCGCCAAGCACTTTGCCGGCTACTCGGAGACTCAGGGTGGACGCGACGCCACCGAGGCGGACATCTCGCGCCGCAAGATGACCTCCTGGTACCTGCCGCCGTTTGAGCGCGTGGCCCGCGAGGGCGTGGGCACGTTCATGCTGGGCTACCAGTCCACCGACGGCGTGCCCATCACCATCAACTCGTGGCTACTCACCGACACGCTGCGCGAGGAGTGGGACTACCACGGCATGCTGGTGACCGACTGGGACAACGTGGGCAACCTGGTGCGCGAGCAGCGCCTGTTCCCCAACTACGCCCAGGCCGCCGCGGCCGCCGTCAAGGCCGGCAACGACCTCATCATGACCACACCCGCGTTCTTCCAGGGCGCGCAGGATGCCGTGGCCCAGGGTCTGCTGGACGAGGCCCTCATTGACCAGGCCGTCTCCCGCATTCTCACCGTGAAGTTCCGCCTTGGCCTGTTTGAGAACCCGCGCATCGCGGACCCCGAGCGCCAGGCGCTGGTGGTGGGCAGCCCCGAGCACACCGCCGTCAACCTTGAGGTGGCACGCCGCTCGCTGGTGTTGCTGAACAACGACGGCACGCTCCCCCTGCTGGACAGCCCCGCCCGCGACGCCTCCGGACGCGCCGCCGCCGCCCCGCCGCGCCGCATCGCGGTCATTGGCCCCAACGCCGATGACCCGGAGACCACGCTGGGTGACTGGGCGGGCAACTCGGGCCAGATGGCATGGATGACGGGCCACCCGCGCGCCATGACCCACACCGTGCTTGACGGCCTGCGCGCCCTGGTGCCCGAGGGGTGGGAGGTCACCTACGCGCGCGGCGCGGACATCCTCACCCTGCAAGACGACCCCGAGGGCCAGGTCTTTGCCGATGGCCAGCCGCGCCCCGCGGTGGTGGTGCCATGCGCGCCCAACCCCACGCTCATTGCCGAGGCGGTGGAGCATGCACGCGCCGCGGACCACGTGGTGGTGGTGGTAGGCGACCGCATCGAGCTGGTGGGTGAGGGCCGGTCCACGGCCACGCTCGACCTCCTGGGCGGCCAGATTGCCCTGCTCGACGCGCTCGCGGAGACCGGCACCCCCATGACCGTGGTGCTGCTTGCGTCCAAGCCGCTGGTGTTGCCGCCCTCGGCGCATGCGGCATCGTCCCTGATCTGGGCCGCCAACCCGGGTATGCAGGGAGGCGTGGCGCTGGCCGAGATTCTGCTGGGCCTGGTGGAGCCCGCGGGCCGCCTGCCCATCTCCTTTGCCCGCCACGTGGGCCAGCAGCCCACGTTCTACAACCAGATTGAGGGCCAGCACGGCACGCGGTACGCGGACCTCACGCAAAGCCCCGCCTGGGCCTTTGGCGAGGGCCTGTCCTACACCACGGTGGAGTACGCCAACCTCACCGTGGAGCGCCAGGACCTGGGCATGGCCGATGCGGTGCGTGGCACCGTACGAGTCACCAACACCGGCGCACGCCCCTGCCTGGAGACGGTGCAGGTATACATCCGTGACCGCTACACGTCCGCCACGTGGGCCGACCGCGAGCTCAAGTCGCATGTGCAGGTATGGCTTGAGCCGGGCGAGTCACGCCTGGTAGACGTGGAGGTGCCCGTGAGCGCCTGCTCCATGGTCAACGCCGCGGGGCAACGCGTGGTGGAGCCCGGCGAGTTCCACCTGTTGGTGGGCCCCTCATCGCGCAAGGACCACCTGCTCGAGGCCCACTTCACGGTGGCGTGAGGTAGACCCCGAGCGGTGGTCCCGTACGGGTACTACTGCGCGCTATAGGCGGGGTAGTCGTTGTAGCCCACCTCGGCATCGTCCGCGCCGTAGGCCAGGCTGAGGTCCACCTCGGCGATGGGCCAGTCGTTCTGCATGCGCTCCACCAGGTCCGGGTTGGACATGTAGGCGCGGCCAAACACAAACAGGTCCGCCTTGTTGTGGTCCAGCGCGTTCTGCGCCAGGTCACGCGTGAGGTCACCCGAGGCGATCACGGTGCCGTGGTAGCGCTCGCGGATGAACTCGTACGGGTAGCGGTGCCAGATCTCGCCGTTGACGATGGGGTCGTTCTCCTGGCCGCCCAGCGTGCGCAGGCTCTCCGGAGTCTGGAACGCCACGTAGGCAAGGTCCAGCTCGTTGAGGCGCTCCAGCAGCACCGCGTAGGTGCTGTCGGGGTCTTCCTCACTGATGCCGTTGAAGCGGATGTTGGGGGAGATCTTGATGCCAATGCGGTGGCTGGTGCCCCAGGCCTCAATGAGCTTCTTCAGCACCCGGATGGTGAACTCGGTGCGCTTGAACGGCGTGCCACCAAACTCGTCGGTGCGCTGGTTGGCCACATCGGACAGGAACTGGTGCGGCAGGTAGCCGGACGCGCCATGCAACTCGATGCCGTCAAAGCCCGCGGCCTTGGTGCGCACCGCGGCCTTGTAGTAGTTCTCAATGACCTCTTCCACCTCGGCCGTGGTGAGCTCGTGGATGTCGGTGGTCATCTGCACCATGCCGTGCTCGTGCGTGTAGATCTGGAAGTCCGCGGGCTCCGAGGTGCAGGACACCATCTGCAGGCCGCCGTTGTTGATCTCGTGACCCACGCGCCCGGTGTGCTCCATCTGGAGGAAGATGCGGCCGCCCTTGGCGTGCACCGCCTCCGTCACCGTGGCCCACGCATCCTGCTGCTCCTGCGTGGCAATGCCGGGGATGTCGCAGTAGCCCTGCGCGCGGCGCTCGGGCCACGTGCCCTCGGTGATGATCAGGCCGGCGCTGGCCCGCTGCGCGTAGTGGGTGGCCATGATGGGCGTGGGGACGCCCTCCGGCGTGGCCTTGGCGCGGGTCATGGGGCCCATGACGATGCGGTTGGGGAGGGTGAGGTCCTTCAGCTGGAAGGGTTCAAAGAGAGATGGCATGAGATGTCCTTCGTTGAGAAACTGCTCTCTCAGATTCCCCCACTGGCGCCAGGCGGGACCAAGACGTTGGACCCGGGGACTTTAGTCGCGAGGTCCGGCGCAGTGAGCCGGTGCGGTGAGCCGGTGCTTTGTGCCGATGCGGTGCGCGGGTGCGCCTATTCGCGCCGGTCGCCCCGCGCCTCCACCAGCGCCTCCCATGCCTCAACCGACGTGGTGTTCTCCCCCAGGCGGTTGGGCTTACCCGCGCCGTGATAGTCGGAGGACCCGGTACGCACCAGCCCATACCGGTGTGCCAGCGCAGCCAGATGCTCGCGCTGCGCGGGAGTGTGGTCACGGTGATCCACCTCAAGCCCCACCAAACCCGCGTCCACCAGTTCGCCCATCACCGCATCGGGCACTACCCGTCCCCGGGCGTTGGCACCCGGGTGAGCAAAAACCGGCACCGCACCCTGGGCCCGCACGGCACGAATCACGTCCCGCACATCGGGCGCCTGGTACGGCACGTAATACGGACTGGAGGTGGCAAGCACCGAGGCAAAGGCCGCGGCGCGGTCCGGGAAGTAGCCCCGCTCCACCAGCGCATCGGCAATATGGGGGCGCCCCACGGTGGCGGCGTCCTGCGCATGCGCCAGCACGTCATCCCACGTCAACGGGTAATCCTCGTTCAGCGCCGCCACCATGGCCTGGGCGCGGCCAAGGCGCGTGGAGCGGGTGGCGCCCAAGGTTGCGGCAAGGCCAATGTCCTCGGCCACCGGCCAATACGCGAGCATGTGGATGGACACGGGGCCGTCCGTGCAACTGATCTCAATGCCCGGCACCATCTGGATGCCCAGGGCATCCGCCTCCGCCTGCGCCTGCGTCCACCCGCCCACCGAATCGTGATCCGTGAGGGCCACCACATCCAACCCCGCCTGCGCGGCGGCGCGCATCACCGCGGCGGGTGACTCGGTGCCGTCAGACACCGAAGAGTGAGCGTGCAGGTCGATGCGCATGGTGTGGCTGAGTCTATCCCGCACGGCCATGGCACCATTAAGCGGTGACCGAGGAAAATCCGCAGCGCAAGAACGAATCCCGCTCCACCCGTCCCACGGGCCAGGAATTTGCCCGCTTTGTGGCAAGCAACTGGGGCCAACCGGAGGATGTGGCCACCACCGCCATTGCCGCCGCGCCCTATGCCGCCTCCCGACGCGAGCGCTTGTCCGCGGCCTTTCCCGGCCAGCGCATTGTGGTGGCAGCGGGCGACTACGCGGTGCGCTCCAACGACACCGACTACCGCTTTAGGCCCCACAGCGACTTTGCCTACCTCACCGGGCTTGGCATGGACCACGAGCCCGGTGCGGTGCTGGTGATGGAGCCAAGCGAGAGCGGTCACGACTCCACGCTGTACGTGATTCCGCCCGCCGGACCCGGCGAGGAGGGGTTTTTTGCGGACCCGCGTGCCGGGGAGTTTTGGATTGGTCGCCGTCCGGGCCTCGCCGAGTTTGCGGCCATGACAGGTATTGCCACGCGCGCGCTGGTGGACCTGCCGCGCGGCGTGCGGGTGACGGGTCAGCCCAGCAAGGCCGTGCAGCGCGTGCTGGCGCAGATGCGCATGGTCAAGGATGCGTATGAGATTCAGCAGCTGCGCGACGCGGTGGAGGCCACCGTGGGCGGCTTTGAGCGCGTCATCACGCAACTGCCCCGGGCCATCGCCCACAAGCGGGGCGAACGCGTCATCGAGGCGACGTTTGATGGCCATGCGCGCGAGGAAGGCAACGCGGTGGGCTACGAGACCATTGCCGCGGCGGGCGCTCACGCCACCACGCTGCATTGGATTCGCAACACGGGCCAGGTGCGTCACGGCGACCTGGTGCTGCTGGACGCGGGCGTGGAGGTGGAGAGCCTGTACACGGCGGACATCACGCGCACCTTCCCCGTGGATGGACAGTTCACGCCCGTGCAGCGGCGCGTGTATGACGTGGTGCGCGAGGCGGCGGACGCCGGCTTTGCCGTGACACGTCCCGGCGCCAAGTTCATCGACGTGCACCGTGCGGCCATGGAGGTTATTGAGCGGCACCTGCGCGCATGGGGCATTGTGCCGGATTCCACGGACCCCGACGCGGGGCTATTCCGCCGGTGGATGGTGCACTCCACGTCACATCACCTGGGCCTTGACGTGCATGACTGCTCCGCCGCCAAGCGCGAGTTGTACCTGGACGGAACCTTGGAGGAGGGGATGGTCTTCACCATTGAGCCCGGCCTGTACTTCAAGGAGAACGATCTTGCCGTTCCTGCGGAGCTGCGCGGAATTGGGGTGCGCATTGAGGACGATGTGCTGGTGACGCGCGAGGGGTACGAGAATCTCTCCGCGGCGCTGCCGCGCACGGCCGATGACGTCGAGGCCTGGATGGCGCGCCTGCGAGGGTGATGCGGTGCCCCCCAGGGTTTGGGACTCATTTGGCCCCTGTGCGACGCGCGCTGCATCCTGCGGGACCCACATGGCCCAGCGAGGGCCAAACCAGTCCCACAGAAAACACCAACCGCTCCACAGGGGCCAAACCAGTCCCAAACCCCAAGCAGCCCCTGCGGCCTCGGCGGGGCGAGGCGTCGAATCGTTACGACACCAGGCACAATGAACGCCATGTCGCTCATCACGCCGCGCCCCCTTCATGAGTCCCTCGTCCCGCATGAGCGGGACGCGCCCACCACCATCCACGTCGCCGCAGGCCTCGCGACCACCGCGCAGGCCGAGCAGCTACGCGCCCACGTGACGAGCATCTTCGCGCTGCCCATCGAGCCCGCGCTGCCGGCCGACCCCGCAGACGCCCCAGACCACACAACCACCACATTCACCATCGAGTTCACCACCCCGGACGGCGCCGCCCCCACCGCACTGGAGCCCACCGAGGTGGCCGGCCAGGAATACGAGCTCACCATCACCGCGGACCACGCGCGCATCACGTCCACCGGCGTGGGTGGCTGGCACTACGGCATCACCGCGCTGCGCCGGCTCATCACGCCCGCCCGCACACCCGCCACCAACCCAACGCCCACCACCCCCAACCCCACCCCCACCTGGACCATCCACCTAGGCACCGTCCAGGACGCCCCCGACCTCGCATGGCGCGGATTCTCCCTTGACGTGGCCCGCAGCTTCTTCCCGTACGCGGAGCTCACTCGCCTCATTGACCTCATTGCCGCCTACCGCTTCAATGTGTTGCACCTCCACCTCACCGACGACCAAGGCTGGCGCCTCGAGTCCCTCGCACTTCCCGCCCTCAGCGACCGGGGCGGCATCACGGCCGTGGCCGGCGGCCGCGCGGGCATGTTGTCGCAGGCCGACTACACCCACCTCCAGGAATACGCGCTTGCCCGCGGCATCACGGTGGTTCCGGAAATCGACATTCCCGGCCACACCAATGCCGCCCTCAACGCCCTGCCGGAGCTCAACCGCGACGGTCAGGCCCCCGACGTCTACACCGGCATCGAGGTGGGCTTCTCTCGCATCCGCACGGAGCTGCCTGCCACCCTCCCGTTCCTGCGCACCGTGTTCACCGAGCTTGCCGGCCTGACTCTGGGCCGGTACATCCACCTGGGTGGCGACGAGGCACACCAGGTGCCCGGCGAGGACTATGCCCAGCTGGTGGAGGCCGCGCAAGAGGTGATTGCCACCGCGGGCAAGGTGCCGCTGGGCTGGCAGGAGATTGCGGGCGCGCGCCTCCACCAGGACACGATCATGCAGCTGTGGGACCGCCGCTCCTACCCCGAGGCCCTCATGGAGCACAGCCGCGCCGGCCGCCGCTCCATCCTCTCCCCTGCCAACCGCGCCTACCTGGACATGAGCGCACGCCCCGGCCAGGGCATCGGCGTCAATTGGGACACCGAATTTGACCTTGCCGATGCCTACGACTGGGACCCGCGCGCGGCCGTCCCCGGGCTGGTACCGGACACCGTGGTGGGCGTGGAGGCCACCATGTGGAGCGAGTTTGTGCACCACTTTGACACCCTCACCACGCTGATTTTGCCGCGCCTTGTGGCCATTGCCGAGGTGGGCTGGACCCCGCAGTCCGCACGCTCGTGGGAGGATTTCCAGGCCCGGGTGGAGCGGGAGGCACGGTGGTGGGCCGATGCCGGGCTTGCCTTTGACGAGGAGGGCTTGGCCTAGGCGCGCGGCCCACATGGCAGGCGCACGGCCCACACAGCAGGCGCACGATGCCCGGGCGACATGGGCACCATGCCCGGGCGGCCGCAGCGCACGGCCTGGGTACACGGTCCCGCGGTCCCGCCTCCGGCCCGGCCTAGCCTGAGGCCACCGCGGCGCGCGCCATCCCGGCGCCCCGCACGGCCGGGCGAGGAGTAACAGTGACTCACGGGACGGCGGCACGACGACGTGTCGCAAGCCTTGTTGGCTCCGTTGCCGTCGCGCTGGCCCTGGTGTGGGCCGTCGCGAACGGCGCCACCGCGGCCCCGTCAACCGCGGCCCCGGCCACCGCGGCCCCAGCCACCGCACCGAGCACCCCCACCCCCGTGCCCACCGCGGACATCACGGTGTTCTGGGGCGACGGCTGCCCCAACTGCGCCAAGCAGGAGGAGTGGATGGAGACGGCGCTGGTGCGCTACCCCGGACTGACGGTGGAGCGCGTGGAGGTGTGGAACTCGGCCCCCAACCGCGAGCGCTTTCAGGCCGTGGGCGAGGACCTGGGCTTTGAGGCCAGCTCCGTGCCCACGGTGGTCATAGGCGAGCGCGTGTGGATTGGCTGGACGGGCGCCATTGAGCAGGACATGGCGGCCGCGATTGCCATGACCTCGCAGGGCACCGCACCGGCACCCGGCGTCTTTGGCACGCCGGGCGCGGGCACATGCGCGGACGATTCCCTGGTGTGCTCGGCGGCCCCCGAACCGCTCACGGTCACCGTGCCCCTCTTTGGCGAGGTGGTGTTGGGGTCCCAGTCGCTGCTGGTGTCCACGCTCATCATTGGCTTTGTGGACGGCATGAACCCCTGCTCGCTGTGGGTGCTGTCCATCCTGCTGGCCATTGTGCTGCGCACGGGGTCACGGCGCCGGGTGCTGGCCATTGGCACCACGTTCCTGGGCATCACGGCCGCCATGTACGGCCTGTACATGGCGGCGTTCTACTCGGCGCTCACGGTGGTGGGGTACCTGGGCATCATCCAATGGGTGGTGGCGCTCACGGCCGGCATCTTTGGCGTGGTGAGCGTCAAGGACTACTTTGCGTTCAAGAAGGGCCTCTCCTTTACCATCCCCGACAAGGCCAAACCGGGCATCTACCAGCGCATGCGTGCGGCGGCGGCCCATCACCGGCTACTGCCTGCCCTGGGTGCCACGGTGGTGCTTGCGGTGGGGGTATCCCTGCTGGAAACCCCGTGCACCGCGGGCTTTCCGGTGCTCTGGACGGGCATGTTGCACGCCGCGGGGGTGGGGCCCGCGCAGACCGGCCTGCTGTTTGTGGCGTACATGATTCCGTTCCTGCTGGACGAGATTGCGGTGTTTGTGGTGGCGGTCATCACCATGCGCTCCACCAAGCTGCAGGACAAGCACGGCGAGCTGCTCAAGCTGTTTGCCGGGGTGACCATGCTGGTGCTGGCGGCCGTGATGGTGATCCGGCCCGCGCTCATGGAGAGCCCGCTCCTGGCGCTCGCCCTGTTTGCCGCGGCCTTTGCCCTGGCAGCTGCCATTCACGCCGTCACGTCCCGGGTGCGCGCCGCGCGCGCTCAGCAGGAGCTCACGCCTTCTCGGCAAGCATCTTGATGCCCAGCCGCATCTCCTCCGGCGGCAGGTAAAACGGCAGGCGAAAGTGCTGCGCACCCGCGCCGGGCAGCACCTCAAACGCCGAGCCCGGCGCCACCGGCGCACCCACGGCCGCGGACCTCTCCGCAAACCGCTCCGCGTTCCCCTCGGGCAGGCGCACCCACAGCGTGGGCCCTCCCATGGGCCGCCGGAACTCCCATCCCAGCCCGTACTCGGCCACCGCATCCTCCACCGCGGCCAGCGACTCGTTGAGCCGCTCGATGCGCCACGCCAGCGTCTGGTCGTGAAACTCGCTGAGCAGGCGTGCGGCAATGCGTTGCAGGAACGCGGGCGCACCCAGGTCAATGGCGGCCCGGCGGTGGCGCATCTGCGCCGCGAGCGTGGCGTTGGTGTGCAGCCAGCCAATACGCAGGCCGCCCCAGAACACCTTGGACATGCCGCCCACCGTGATGACCGATGCCCCGCTTCCCAGGGTGGCAAAGGGCCGCCGGGGGGTGCCGTCCAGCGCCAGTTCGGCGATGGTGCGGTCGTCGATGACGGTGGTGCCACCCGCACGCGCCCCGGCAAGGAAGGCGCGCGCGTCCTCCTCATCCAGGGCGGTGCCCGTGGGGTTATGGAACGTGGTGACGTAGGCCACGGCGGCACGTGAGGCGCGCAGCAGCTTGGCGGCGCCCTGGGCGTCAAGGCCCGCCGCGGTCATGGGCAGGGCGATGGGGCGTGAGCCCACGGCCGCGATGGCGTCAAACACACCCGGGTAGGTGAGTGTTTCCAGTGCGACGGGTGCCGTAGGGCCGGCGAGCATGGTCACGGCAAGCCACACCGCCTGTTGGGCGCCCGCAGTGATCACCACCTCATCGGGACGGGCGGGGATGCCCTGGGCGCGCAGGTGCTCCGTGACGGCGGCCACCAGCTCCCGCTCCCCGAGCGCCGCGTAGCCGTTGCCGTGCACCGCGGCGCCGCCCAAGAACTCCGTGGGCCGGTTGACCGCATCCACCACGGCGGGTGCCGCCGGTGGCGAGGCGGTGTTGAAGCCCACAAGCGGCTCGGATTGGCCCGTGATGATGCGCGAGAACCGCTCCTGTGCGCTCAGCGCAAGCACGCCGCGGGACTGCGAGCCCAGGCGGGGCGCCGCACCGGGGCGCACCTCCAGCCAACCCTGATCGCGCAACTGTTGGTAGGCGGCGGTGACGGTGTTGCGCGAGAGGTGCAGGTGCGTGGCGAGCGCCCGCTCGGAGGGCATGCGGGAGCCGTGGTCCAGCGAGCCGGCCTCGGCCAGCGACACGATGGCGTTGGCCAGCTGCTGATACAGCGGCCCCGTGCCGGTCTGCCAATGGTCAAGGACGTCCGCGAGTTGTTCCACGGTGGTGCGCATGGCCCCAGCATGGCGCAAAGTGGCACCGCCCATCCAGTGCCACATGGCGCATTCTGGCACCGTAGACCGGGGTCCAGTGGCGCCTCAAACCGGGTCGTACCGTGAAAATCACCCAAAAAGGTACAGAAACCGCCAAGCCCCCTTCCCTTTTGGCTTAGGGTCCCCTAACCTGGGGCCGTGGTAGCCGTCCCCCTGGCGCCCGCAGCTGAGATCTCCGTCGATTCCTCACTGGTGCGCGCCCTCGTCCAGTCGCAGTTCCCCGAGGCGAGCGCATTTGCCTTGGGCGACCGCTACGAGGGCGCCGATTGCGTCACCTGGCGGCTTGGGACCGACTGGGCGGTGCGCCTCTCCCGCCGCCAAGCCACCGCGGACATGCAAGAGACCGAGCTCACGTGGCTGCCCCGCTTTGCCCCCACCCTGCCGTGCGCCACTCCGGCCCCGGTCCGCATCGGCGCCCCCTCCGCCCTTTACCCCTGGCGGTGGTCCATTGTGCGATGGATCCCGGGCCGCAGCCACCACGAGCAGCCGCTCAGCGCCCACGGCGCACGAGACCTGGGAGTGGCCTTGCGTGCCCTTCACCAGGCAGCTCCCCCCGAGGCTCCGCGCAACGCATGGCGCTCCACCAGCCTGCTGCAGCGCGGCGCCAAGGCCCAGCGGCGGCTTGACGTGCTTACCACCCTGGCGGCCGGATCCGCGTGGCGGCTGGACCGCGAGGCCGCCCTTGCCATGTATGCGCGCGGCGCCCATGCCACCCGCGGCCCGGCCACGTGGACGCATCTGGACCTCCACTGCGGCAACGTCCTCACCACCGGCGGCCGCCTCGCGGGGATTGTGGACTGGGTGCATGCGGGCGCAGGGGACGGCGCGGCGGACCTGGGCCAGGCCATGGTGCTCCTGCCTCCCTCGCACTGGGACCACCTCATTGACGGCTACGGCCCGCTGGACGTGGCCACCTTTGACCGCGCCCGCGCCGAGGCACTTACCTACGCCCTCATCCTTGCCACCACCCCCTCCGCGCCCTTCACCGCCGCGGGCTGGACGGGGCTTGTCTCCCTGGGCATCGCGCACAGGGCACATGCCACGTCGCCACGGCCGATGCCCGCCGCACCTCCCGCGCCCGCCTCGCCCCCGTACGGCGTCCCCACCGCATCGGCGGGGTCCACTCACGCCGCGGGCCTGGTACCCGTCGGCTGACGCGATACGGCCCCGATGCCACACCTGGGGCCTCGACCGGCCTAGGCTGGGACCATGAGCAGCCCTTCGGAACGCGTCTATGTGGCGCGCCTGGCCGGCACCACGGTATTTGACCCTCTGGGCGATGCCGTGGGCCGCGTCCGTGACGTGGTCTTCCTCATGCGCGGGGCCGGCGTAGCCCCCACCGCCGTGGGCCTGGTGGTGGAGGTTCCGGGACGTAAACGGGTGTTCATGCCGCTCACGCGAGTCACCTCCATTGCGGCCGGGCAGGTCATCTGCACGGGCGTGGTGAATCTGCGCCGTTTCCAGGCACGACCCTCCGAGTCGCTGGCCATTGCCGAGCTGTTTGAACGGTCCGTGACCATCAAGGACGGGCGCATCAAGGCGTACATCGAGGACATTGCCATTGAGCGCCGCCGCGACCGCACCTGGGTGGTGACCAAGCTGTACGTGCGCCAGGCGGAGCGGCGCCGTGGTGTGCTGGGGTTCTCGCGCCGGGGCGAGGCCGTGGTGGTGGACGTGGAGGGCGTGACCGGCCTGACGCGGCGCGACCAGAACCAGGGTGCCGCGCTGGTGATTCAGTCCTTTGCGGACTACAAGCCGGCTGACCTTGCGGCAGCGCTCATGGAGATGTCCCCCTCACGGTCCGCGGAAATCGCGGCGGCCCTGGACGACGAACGCCTGGCCGATGTGCTGGAGGAGTTGCCCGAGGAAGACCAGATTGCGCTGCTGAGCACGCTACGACGCGAACGCGCCGCGGACGTGCTGGAGGCCATGGAGCCCGACGATGCGGCCGACCTGCTGGGCGACCTGCCGGTGCTGGAGGCCGAGGAGCTGCTGGACCTCATGGAGCCCGAGGACGCCCGCCAGGTGCGCCAGCTCATGGGCTATGAAGACGACACGGCCGGTGGCCTCATGACCACCGAACCCGTCATTGTGGGCCCCGAAACCACGGTGGCCACGTGCCTTGCGCTGGTGCGCCGCCGCGAGCTGGCGCCCGCGCTTGCGTCCATGGTGTTTGTGGTCAGACCGCCGTTGGAGACGCCCACCGGCCGCTACATTGGCCTGGTCCACCTGCAGCGCCTGTTGCGCGAGGCGCCCCACGAGTCCATTGGTGGCTACGTGGATGCGGCGATTGCGCCGCTGGGCCCCACCGAGCACCTGGCCGAGGTGTCGCGCCGCATGGCCGCCTACGACATCCTGGCCCTGCCGGTGGTGGACGGCGAGGGGCATCTGCTGGGCGCCATCTCCATTGACGACGTGCTGGACCACCTGCTGCCCAGCGACTGGCGTGAACGCTCCGATCCCGCCGCCGATGCTCCGGGAGGCGACCGTGGCTGAGATTCGGTTGGACAGGCCGCGGGGCGAACGGTCCCGCTTTTCGCTACGCCGCTCGGCGGCGCCGTCCTCGGAGCGTTCGGGCGCATGGGCCGAGTCCATTGCGCGCTTTTTGGGTACCCCCAGCTTCATCCTGTGGCTCACGGTGTTTGTGGCGCTGTGGATTGGGTGGAACGTGCTGGCCCCGGAGAGGCTGGTGTTTGACCACTGGGGCTTTGTGGCGCTCACGCTCATGCTGTCGCTGCAGGCGTCCTATGCCGCACCCCTCATCCTGTTGGCACAAAACCGGCAGGCGGACCGCGACCGGGTGGCCGCGGAGCAGGACCGGCAGCGGGCCGAACGCTCGCTCGCGGACACCGAGTACCTGGCGCGTGAGGTGGCCGCGTTGCGGCAGGCCATCAACGAGACCGCCACGCGCGACTTTGTGCGCTCCGAACTCCGCGCGCTCCTGGAGGAGTTGCGGGTAGAGCACGACGACGAGGCCGAGCCCGCGGACGAGCGCCGCCCGCGCAAGGCCGCACCGAAGAAGCCCGCCTAGGCGCAGCTACCCCTGGGGGCGGCGCCGGGCGCTAACGCTCACGCGTTCGCGGGCGCCACCTTCTTGCCCGCGAATCCGCTCATGAAGCCCACCACCACGGTGGCCGCACCCCAGACGTAACCCAGCGGGTCCTCAAAGTACATCTGCAACGTCTCGAGGGTGTGGTCAAACACCACACTCAACAGCTCAAAGAACGGCTCGCCGTAGTTCTTTGCCAGAAGTGCGGTAAAGAGCAGCAGCACCGCAAGCACAAACAGCACGGCGGTGATGAGTGCAGAGATCACGCCGGCCAGCACGCCTCGCGTCTTGCCGGCCCGGGTGATACCAAAGCCCACCAGAATTCCAATCAGCAGCGCAAAGTACAGCAGCTCCCGGTTGAGTGCCGCGGAAATGCCCACGTAGACCGCCACCGCCACCAGGCCAAGCCCCACGCCGGCCAGAATCCCCAGGCCGAGGTTGCTCGAGGAAGGCTCATCAACGCCCAGGGGCGCAACGGGTACGGGCCCGGTGCCCGACGCCATGTCGGTGAGCCCCGGCTGTACCGCACCGTACTGCACGCTGCCACCAAGCGGGGGAACGGCTCCGTTGAGGTCGCCGGGGGGAGTGTCTACCATCGCCATCTCCTTGCATTGCGAGTGCCGTCGTTGGCACCATCGCCGAAAGTAGCGCCTCGGAGGGCACCAGCGCAGGGGAATCTGGCCCGCGGCGCGCCGCCTACGATGGATGCCATGCCCACCATCCAGCAGATTGAGGCTGCCCTGGCCACCGTGATTGACCCCGAGATTCGCCGGCCCATCACCGAAATTGGCATGGTCCGCTCCGTGGACGTCGCGGGCTCCACGGCGGTCATTGGCATTGACCTGACCACCCAGGGCTGCCCCATGCGCGAGCGCATTGTCACGGACGTGGAGTCCGCGGCGCGGACGGTGGAGGGCGTGGCCGATGTGCGGGTGGAGTTGGGCGTGATGTCCGACGCCCAGCGCGAGAACCTCCGCTCCCACCTCCGGGGCGGCAAGCCCGCGGCGGTGATCCCCTTCACCCAGCCGGGCAACCTCACGCGCGTGTACGCCATCGCCTCGGGCAAGGGTGGGGTGGGAAAGTCCACGGTGACCGTGAACCTTGCCGCCTCCATGGCAGCGCAGGGCCTCAAGGTGGGCGTGCTCGACGCGGACATCTTTGGCTTCTCGGTGCCCTCCATGCTGGGCGTCCAGGGCCAGCCCACCCGCCTTGACGACATGCTTCTGCCGCCCATTGCGCACGAGGTCAAGGCCGTGTCCATTGGCATGTTTGTGCCTCCGGGCCAGCCCGTGGTGTGGCGCGGTCCCATGCTGCACCGCGCGCTCGAGCAGTTTCTTGCGGATGTGTTCTGGGGGGATCTCGACGTACTCCTGCTTGACCTTCCCCCGGGCACGGGAGACACCGCGATTTCTGTGGCACAGCTGCTCCCGCATGCCGAGATTGTGGTGGTAACCACCCCGCAGACCGCTGCCGCGGAGGTGGCGGAGCGGGCCGGGGCCATTGCCACCCAGACTCAGCAGTCCGTGGCGGGCGTCATTGAGAACATGTCGTGGCTGGTCCAGCCGGACGGGTCGCGGCTCCACCTGTTTGGCGAGGGTGGCGGCCAGGCCGTGGCCGACCGCCTCAGCTCCCTCCTGGGAACCGACGTGCCCCTCTTGGGTCAGGTGCCGCTGGACGTCACTGCGCGTCTGGCGGGAGACGCGGGCACGCCCGTGGTGCTCTCCGACCCCGCCTCGGATGCGGCGACGGCACTCAGCGCCATTGCCACCACGCTGGGACACCGCAAGCGCGGCCTTGCGGGCCGCCCCTTGGGCGTCACCGTGACCTAAAGCGCGTAGTCAATCACCAGGGGGGCGTGGTCGCTCCACCGGGCGTCCCAGGCATCGGCCTTGTCCACCCGTGCGGCCGTGGCCGCCTGCGCCAACGCTGGGTTTGCCCACTGGTAGTCCAGGCGCCAGCCGGTGTCCGTGTCAAAGGCGCGGCCGCGCTGCGACCACCACGTGTAGGGCCCGTCTTGCTCTCCCACCAGGGCGCGGTGCACGTCCACCCACCCCGCCTCAGCCCATCGGTCTAGGTACGCACGCTCCGTGGGCAAAAAGCCTGCGGTCTTGAGGTTGCCCTTCCAGTTCTTGAGGTCACGCGGAGTGTGGGCAATGTTGATGTCCCCCATCACCACCACGCGTTCGTGTTCCGCCGCAAGCGCGTCAAGGCGCGCAGACATCACGTCCAAAAAGTGGTACTTCTGGTCCATCTTGGGGGTGTCCACCGTGCCCGAGTGGACGTAGACGGACACCACCCGCACGGGCCCCGCGGGGCCGGTGACGGTGGCCTCCACCCAGCGGCCGGTGTGTGCCGGGTCGGTGGCGTCCACGCCCGGAAGACCCACCACGGGTGCGGTGAGCTGGTGCCGTGACAGGATGGCCACGCCGGCCCTGCCCTTCACCTCACATGCCTGGTGCAGCACCTGCCAGCCGTCAAAGGCCGCGGCCACCACATCGTCGGGCGCGCGCACCTCTTGCAGGCACACCACATCGGCCTGGGCGCCCTCCAACCAGGCGCCCATCCCCTTGGTGAGTGCGGCGCGAACTCCATTGACGTTGACGGTGGCAATGCGCATGCGGTGAGCCTACGCCACCCCACCCCCACCCCTTTGCGGTGGGTTAGTGCAGGAAAAATCCCCCTCCCGGGACCTTTGCGGTGGGTTAGTGCGAAAAACCGACCCCCACCAGGCGTTCCGCGGTCTCCACCACATTCGCCAGCAGCATGGCGCGCGTCATAGGCCCCACCCCACCGGGGTTGGGCGAGTACCACGAGGCCTTGGCCAGGGCATCGGGCGCGATGTCCCCCGCCACCACCGACTTGCCCGTCGCCGGATCCGTCACGCGCGACACACCCACGTCAATGAGCACCGCTCCCGGTGCCACCATGTCCGCCGTGATCAAGGCGCTGACACCCGCGGCGGCCACAATGACATCGGCGGCACGCGTGTGCGCGGCAAGGTCCGCGGTGCCGGTGTGGCACAGCGTCACCGTGGCATTGACTGCGCGGCGGGTGAGCAGCAGGCCGATGCTCCGACCCACCGTGGTGCCCCGCCCCACCACCACCACATGCTTGCCGGCCAGCGAAATGCCATGCCGCTCAATGAGTTCAATGATGCCCTTGGGCGTGCACGGCAGCGACGACGTGACGTCCTCGCTCATCCGCAGCACCAGACGGCCAAGGTTCATGGGGTGCAGTCCGTCGGCGTCCTTGTCCGGGTCGATCAGCTCCAGCACGCGGTTGGTGTCAATCCCCGCGGGCAACGGCAGCTGCACAATGTACCCGGTACACGCGGGGTTCTCATTGAGGCGGTGAATGGCCGCCTCAATTTGGGCCTGCGTGGCGGTGTCCGGCAGTTCCTCCCGGATGGACTCAATGCCCACCTCGGCACAATCCGCGTGCTTACCGTTGACGTACCAGGTAGACCCGGGGTCGGCGCCCACCAGGAGCGTGCCCAGCCCGGGGGTGACGCCACGCGCACGCAACGCCTCCACCCGGACCGACAGTTCACGCTTGATCGCGGCGGCGGTGGCCTTTCCGTCCAGCACCTGTGCGCTCATGCGCCGGCCTTACTGCGCGAGGCCGTCGTAGAGCGGGAACTGGTCCGCCAGGCGCGCAATGCGCGCCCGCAGCGCCGGTACGTCCGCACCGCCCTTGAGTGCGGTGGCAATCACGTCGGCCACCTCGGTGAACTCCTCGGCACCAAAGCCGCGGGAGGCGAGGGCCGCGGTGCCGATGCGCACGCCGGACGTCACCATCGGGGGGCGGGGGTCAAACGGCACGGCGTTGCGGTTCACGGTGATGCCCACCTCGTGCAACAGGTCCTCGGCCTCCTGGCCGTTCAGCGGCGAGTTGCGCAGGTCCACCAACACCAGGTGGACGTCCGTGCCGCCGGTGACCACGTTGACGCCCGCGGCAATGGCATCGGGCGCGGTGAGGCGTTCCGCGAGGATGCGTGCACCCTCCAACACGCGGCCCATGCGCTCGGCAAACTCGGGCTGGGCGGCGGCCTTCAGCGCCACGGCCTTGGCGGCGATGACGTGCATCAGCGGGCCGCCCTGCTGGCCGGGGAACACGGCGGAGTTGAGCTTCTTGGCCAGCTCCTCGTCACGCGACACGATGAGGCCGGAGCGGGGGCCACCCAGCGTCTTGTGGATGGTGGAGGACACCACGTCCGAGTGCGGCACGGGGCTGGGGTGCAGGCCCGCCGCGACCAGGCCCGCAAAGTGCGCCATGTCGGTCCACAGGCGCGCGCCCACCTCGTCGGCAATGGCGCGGAAGGCCGCAAAGTCCAGGTGGCGCGGGTAGGCGGACCAGCCGGCAATGATCACGTCGGGACGCTCGGCAAGCGCCTGGGCGCGCACCTGCTCCATTTCCACCCGATGCGTCTGCTCGTCCAGGCCGTAGGCCGCCACCTCGTACAGCTTGCCGGAGAAATTGAGCTTCATGCCATGGGTGAGGTGACCACCGTGGGCCAGCGACAGGCCCATGATCTTGTCACCGGGGTTGATCAGCGCGTGCAGCACCGCCGCGTTGGCGGTGGCACCCGAGTGCGGCTGCACGTTGGCGTAGGCCGCCCCAAAGAGGGACTTGGCGCGCTCAATGGCAATGGACTCCGCCACGTCCACCTCTTCGCACCCGCCGTAGTACCGCTTGCCCGGGTAGCCCTCGGCGTACTTGTTGGTCAGCACGGAGCCCTGGGCCTGCAGCACGGCGCGCGGCACAAAGTTCTCCGAAGCGATCATCTCCAGGTAGGTGCGCTGGCGGCCCAACTCGCGGTCCAAGACCTGCGCAATCTCGGGGTCAAAGTCCGCGAGCGTGGCGTTCATCACCGCTGCGGTGGCGCTGGAGTCAGTGCTCATGGCGAGTCCTCTTCACTGTGGGAGCCAGCGGAGGCCGCCGGCTGTGTCTGTTCCGGTGACCTTGGCCCAGGCGTACGACCAACAGTCCTCTTGAGTGGTGCCGCTCCCTCGTGGTTGCCCACTGCGCCAGTTGCGACAAGAAAACTCTATCAAGTGTGCGTGGGGCGAGCCACCATGGGCTCGCCCCACCCCACCTCACCTACTTCCAGGTGAACGTGTCCACGATGCGCTGCTCCAGTTCTTGCCCATCCCACAGGTCGGGGTTGGAGGAAACGATGGTGATCAGGAAGAAGCTGCTGGCACCTGACTGCGGTTGCGTGTAGGTGGTTGGCGTGAAGACTCCATACGCCACGTAGGTGTCCGACGTGGGGGAGTCAATCTCAAAGCGCGTGGCGGGAAGACCGCCAATGGTGGCATCGGTGATCCCCACCACGGAGTACGAATTTTCCGTGAAGAAGTTGACAATGTCACTCCGCATGGATTCGTTGTCCCGAGCAGGGAAGCGCTGATCGACGCTCGCATCACTCAGGGACTGCACATCCACCTTGGCTACCACGCCGCCCACACCAATGGAGTAAATCTCCACCTCGCCGTCCTCGTCATAGCCGTAGTCGGCCCACAGCTCGTACTCCATCTGGCAGCCGGCAATGTTCTCCGCGCTGGTGTTGACGAGCCACCCCGTGGCGCCCTCAAAGGAGTAGCACGGCGTCTCCTGAATGCCCCCGGCGTAGCTACCCCATCCGGCATCGGCCGCGTCGTCGTAGGGGTTGTCATCCTCCGGTTCCTCCGTGACCACCACCTCCTCCGGCTCATCCGTGACCACCACCTCGTCCCGCGACTGCCTGGCGTGGTCCTCCTCCACGCGCGCGGAGAAGGCCCAGATGGCCGTCACCACGGCCACCACGGACAGCACCGTCCCCACCGCACCGGTGATGATGCCGGCACGGGCCATCCCCGCGCCCCCGGGCCTACGCCGGGCGCTGACTCCAAGGATCACGGCAACGGGTCCCAGGATCACGCCCAGACCGCACAAGACCACGGCGCCGATGCCGGTGATCAGCGAGCTAAGCGCCATACCGTTGGAGGCGCCGGACGGCCCCTGCTGTCCTGGGTTGGGCGACGCAGCCTCTTGCTGCTCCACCTGCCGGTACGGGGGTGGCGGCGGCGGCGATACTGGCGTGGTGGACATGGGCTACTCCTCCTCTGATGCGTCAACTGGCCCTCACCCTAGCGCGCACGCTCTCCGCCCGCCGGGCACACCAGCGCCCCTGTGGATAAGTTGTGGCCGCTCGACGTCCACCCCGGGATATCCCACCGCGCCACGGCGCCGCGACGCCGATGCCGACGCCGGTGACACCGGGCCCTCCCCTACCGCTGCCGGAAGAACCGGAAGAGGTGCCGCTCGCGCACCCCCATCACCGCGATCGCACCGCCCAGCACCGTGCCCGCAAGCCCCGCACCCACCACCCTCATGCCGGCGCCCCACGTCCACATCACCGCCGCATCGGGGTATGCCACCACATGTGCCAAGGTCACGCCGGCCAGGAGCACTCCCGCACCCGCCACACACGCCAGCACCTCCAGTAGCGCCTGCATCACCACGGCGGACCGGGGCACCCCGGCGTGGAGATTGGAGGCAATCTCCAGCCTGCGTCCGTACACCAGGGCACCGCCGATGCCCGCCCCCAGTACCGCTGCCACCGCCGCCGCAAGCGTGGTGAGACGGCCCGCCACCACCGCGTCAAGGTCAAAGGTTTCACCCAGCCGGGTGTTGAGCGCACCCACGGCGGAGGCACCGTCCGCACCGGGTGCGACGGCCAGGTAGAGGTAGGGCTTGGCGGCACCATCGGCGGGCCAGGCGAAGGCCCAGCACGCATCAAAGCTCCCGATGGCGGGCACGGGGGCCACGATGGCGCTGTCCAGAACGGCGGGGCGTCCATCATCGGGCCAGGGAAACACCCCCGCCACCCGCATCGGCCCACGGCTGGTGTCCAGCTCGGTTCCCGCGGCGGCACCCAGGGTGTCCGCGAGCGGGCCGGGCAGCCACACACCCGCGTCGGGTACCGCATCGGGCCCGGCAATGACGTGAATAAACCCGGGGGTGACTTCATGCACCGTGAGGTCGCGGGAAGGCATGGCGGTCACGCGAACCGTGCCTGCCTCACGGCGGGCACCGGCGGCGGTGATGCCGGGCATGGTGCGTAACGCGTCGCACCGGCCGCCGTCCACCGCATCGCTGGAGAGCACCTGGATGGCCGCGCCGCTGTCACGGTATTGCTGTGCCTGGTGTTGCGCGCCAAGGAGTGCGGCCTGTTCCGCGATGGCGGGGCCCCCCACCAGCACCGCCAGCAACGCCACACCCCACGCCAGGCGCGACGTACCCGTGACGATGTTGCGGAGCGCCTCCGAGGCAACGCTGAGCCACCTCATGCCGCACCTCCGGGGGCGGTGGCGCAGCGGGTGGCGGTCACTGCCGGGTCCGTGTGGCCCAGGTCAAGCACATGGGTACAGCTGTCGCGCGTGTCGGGGTCATGGGTGGCCACCACCACAATGGTGCTGTCCGCCGCCAGCTCGGCAAGCACGGCGTTGACGGTGGCCGATGTGCGGGCGTCCAGTTGGGCGGTGGGCTCATCTACCAGCAACAACGATGGCGCCACGGCCACCGCTCGGGCCAGCATGAGCCGCTGTGCCTCGCCTCCGGACAGGTGGACATAGGGAGCCATGGCGCGGTGGTCCAGGTGGAATCGTTCCAGAATGGCATGGGCCTGCGGCTCCGCCTGGGTGCGGGTGTAGCCCTTGGCCAACAGGGGAAGCACCACATGGTCCAGGGCGGTACGCCGGTTCACACCGTGCGGGTTTTGGAACACCCACGCGATGCGCGTGACGCCGGTGCGGGTGACGGTGCCTGCCGTGGGTGTGACCCAGCCGGCAAGGATGGACAGCATGGTGGACTTGCCAGAACCGGAAGGTCCCACCAGAGCCAGAAGCTCCCCTGGACGTGCGTCAAATGCCACATCGGTGAACAAGGGCTGCCCGCGTACAAACTCGTGCGCGAGCCCGCTCACGTGCACGTTGAGGTGCGATGGTGTGGGCGTGGGCGGCTCTCCCTGTGATGCGGACACAGGCTCACCCACAGGTGGTGACGGTGCGTGCAGGGTCAATGTCTACGTGGGAGGGGGTTGCCCCGGAGTCAAATGTCACAATGCTACGACCCAGCTCCGAGGCGATGACCGTGACCGGCTCTGCCACTCCGCCCACCAGGATGCAGCCCCGCGACCCGGCCACGCCAAAGAGTGCACTGGGTGGCACCAGCACCCCCTCGATGGGTTGGGCAAGTTGTACGGCCATCATGAGCGGGGTAGTGGCCGATGCCCCACTCGCCACCCAGTAGCCGTAGTCGTCGCTGGCTTGGACGGCGGCAAGAAAGTCGGGGTCCGTCACCATGCCCTCGTCGTCAATGGATGCGTGCTGCTCGCCCAGAGTGAGCACATGAGGCCCGGCGGACACGCTTAGGGGAAGCGCCACGCGAAGGGCGCTGAGCCCGCCGGGAACGGTGGCGTAGCGGGCGCCAACGTCCACGGTATCCCCCACTGCGATCTCGCAGGTTGCCAACGGCTGAGTGGGTTGGGCCAACCACATGACGGAGCTCACGGCCAGGCTCCCGTCCCGTGCATCCTGTCCGGTGGCGGACTTGAGGGCTTTGACCGCACGGGCCGTGGCAGGACCAAAGATGCCGTCCGCATCTGCAGCCAGGTAGCCCAGGCGCGCAAGTTCTCCCTGAAGCGCGGCAACGTCGCTACCGCGTGCTCCTGGTGCAAGGTCACGCCACAAAGGCTCGCTCGTGGCCAACGCCACCACAGTCTGTCCGGAAATACGCGCCGCCACTTGCCCCGACACCATGTCCTGTCCGGGCACACACATCTGCGCCGCCACCACTCCGCCCGTGGGAATGTGGGGCTCGGGAAGGGAGACCTGAACGGGGTCCACGCGCACCTGATGCGCATCCACATAGAGAGTCTGCGAGACCTCCGCCGCCGTAGCACCGGCGGGGGACGGCTCCTGTGAACCGGGGGTTACCACCCACACCAGTGCACCCAAAACGCCTGCGGCAACAAGAACCATACCGGAACTGAGCGCCACCGCCCAAGACATGCCACCTCTCACCGCTACACGTCCTCTCTGACGCCGCAAGGCTTGCACACCTGCACTCTAATGTGCGCTTGGGTCCTGCATACACCACACAATCACGTAGTCCTTACTCCGATCAAGTTCAATGGGGTCGCCTCCGCCCATCATGTAAGCGTCAAAATCCTCGACCGTGAAATCCGGGTCAACAATCCCATTGCGCACAAAACACTCCACCTGGGCCACCGTGGGATTGTCGTGCTCGGGGTTCGACTTGATGCCCCGGTAGATACTCCCCACCTCCCAGGTATATTCCATGCCACACTCATCGGTGGCCTCGTCCATGAGGCGTTGCGCGGCCTCCCTCTCGGCCGCAGTCGAGCCCCAGTTGGTGCTTGGGTCCTCGACGGAGTAACCCCCTGAACTCATCATCACGGTGAAACCGTAATCTTCCACGCAACCCTGCCACCGCTGTTGAGCCTCGTCATACTCGGCATCGGTGACGTCAAAGTCCTGCAAAATGTGTCGTTGAAAGTCGCTCAGGTCATCACGCGCTAGCGCTCGGTCAAACTCCGCCTGCCACGCGGGATATGGAGCAACTACCGGGCCCGAGCAACCAGCCACGGCGAACACAAGAATGCCCAGCAGACCCGCGCCCATCCGCACGTTCCCCGGCCGCACGAAAGATCTCGCACTTGCAACATCGTTCACCACACATCCCGCGTGGACACTGCGCTCATCCCTCAAAATCACTCGCCTTAACCGATCTTGACGTAGGCCGTCTGCATGCCATAGCCGGTATTCCAAGACCGTACATAGTTGCCCGTCTTGATAACCAATCCTAGCGGAATGATCGCGGTGGTTTGATATCCTGGCCCAAGGGTGGACTCTTGCTTCCCGGATGCACCACTGGCCTTGTTGATGTACTCAACCTTCGCTTGGGCTTCGGCACACGACCCCGAGGTTGAGACAGTATGATCGGCAAAAGCATCGCCAAAATAGGTACAAGCCTGTCCGGAGACAGACACCGCCTGAGCAGAAGTAGAGAGAAGGCCGGCGGCGACCACTGCCGAGGCTGCGGCAATGATGACCGAGGAAGACTTTCGATTCATACGCATTTCACCAACACTCCTTTGTATTAGCGCGACAATTCACCTTGCGAGAGATCCACCTCCCACACAGTCCACACTAGGCATTCTGGACCACCCCGTGAGGGACCAAGGTCCCGCTACCTCTCGGTCAGTGTGGCAACGAGAGCTGATCTCCGCTCTCTCAGGCAAGTAACCAACGCTCCCTAGTCTCGGCTCAGTACCTAGCCGGCGTCACCATGCACCCTCTAACAACCGCTTCCTTCCACGGATCAGTTGTCAGCGGCTGACCGGCGTCGCTCGCTGCCCGGTACTCCTCTTTGGTAAATCCCTCAGCAACCACGTTATTGCGGACTAGGCATTCCACAATCATCTCATCCATGTCGCGCTTTTCCGGATTTCCCGTGATGGCGATGTAGAGGACGGAGAGTTGGTCCAGGAACTGCGCCGAGCATTGATCGTGCACCGTCTCAAATCTGGCGGTGGCGTCACCACGCTCGTCGTCATTTGAGTCCCAGGTGATACTCGGGTCCTCCACCGTGTAGCCGCCATCCGGATTGAGCTTCACGTCGAAGCCCGCGTCCGTCATACAGCCCGAAAAGCCCTGCCGCGCCTCGTCATATTCGGCATCTGACACGTCGTAATCCTCAAGGACTGTGCGCTGGAAGTCGCTGAGGTCGTCCCGTGCCAGGGCCCTGTCAAACTCCGCCTTCCACGCGGGGTAAGGAACCTCCTGTTCCGCACCACAGGCGCCAAGCGCTACCACCACGAGGAGGGTACACACCACCTGCAATGCACCACGCATGGGCTTGATGTATGTCCCGGTCACCGTGGGTTCCTAACTTATTGAGACCCAGCCGGAGGGCGCGCCGCCATTCCACGCGCGACCAGAATTGCCAGTCTTGATTACTTGACCAAGAGGGATAGTTGGCGTAGAGCTGTCAAAGGACAGAGCACTCCCTACGGCATACCCCGGCATCCCTGTTCCCACACTCACATAGTCGATTCGCGGCTGGGCCACTGCACAAGTCCCGGGCGCGGTCTTTGTGTAATTGCTATAGGCCCAGCCGTTGAAGTAGCACGACGGCCCCGCATACACACCAGCTAACGCAGGTAGCGAACCGGCCGCCATCACCCCAGCGAGGACTACTACGGCTAGCGCCTTACGTGCACGGTGCCTCTTCGAGTCCATAGTTCACGCCCCTTCGCGCTGAAGCCGAGGCAAACATCCGGAATGGGAGGTGGTAGCGCCTCGGATGACTTAACTAGGAGGGTACACCGGGTGCGCAGATTGGGCAAGAGATCCGAGCTCCTCACTGAAGGTGCCCACGATACGCTGTCCTACGTCGTCATCGGCAGTGAACTGCTGATGACAACGTAGGCGTATCACGGCAAGGTATGTGGGGCCATTGGAACAGTACCTCTGGCAGCGACCGGAGAGGGGGTAACTGATCGCTGAGCAACGCCCAGCGTAGGCTCCCCCTCCGGCACTCCAGCCACACGCGCCCACTTCAAAGTGGGCGGGAGGGCATAAATTTCACAGGTGACCGGCTCCATCCCACACCGATCATCGATGCGGTCGCGAACAGGGCGAACGCGTGAGCTAGCCCAGCGTCACCTCCACGGTAACCGTGCTGCCCTCGGGCGCAATGGGAAGCGGCGCGGCGGGGTCCACGGATTCCCCATTGACCACCACAGAAGTCACACCCTTGGACACATTCCGCGGGTTGGTCACTTCGATCTGGTACACGGCCCCACGCCACTCACGACGCACCGAGAACCCCGGCCACGACGTGGGAATGCACGGGTCAACCACCAGGCCGTCCATGGTGGGACGTACTCCCAGAATGTGCTTGGTGACGGCCGTATACATCCATCCCGCGGTTCCCGTCAGCCACGGGTTTTGGGCCTTGCCAAAGTCCTCGTGATCGCGTCCATAAATGAACTGCACGTAGGCGTACGGCTCGGCGCCACGTACCTCAATGTTGTCGTTCTGGGTGAACGGGGAGATGGAGTCGTAGAAAGCCACCGCGTTGTCTCCGCGCCCCAGCTTGGCCTCCGCAATGATGGGCCATGCATTGGGGTGAGAGAAGATGGCCGCATTCTCCTTGATGCCCGGGTACACCCGGGTAACAAATCCCACGGTGTCATCCACGGTGCGGAACGCCGGCCAGTTGAGGTGGTTGCCGTACGGGGAGCCCAACAGCTCTCGCACGGAATCCATGGAGGCTTCGCCCCGTTCCTGGGAGGCAATACCGGCAATGACGGGCCACGCCTGGTGCTCAAGGAAGATCTTGCCCTCGGCGTTTTCCTGCGAGCCAATCTTCACGCCGTCACGCGTGTAGCCGCGGATCCACCATTGCCCGTCCCACAGCTGCTCGTTGGTGACCCGCGCAATGCGCTCCCATTCCGCCTGGTACTTGGCCACGTCATCGGCACGGCCCAGCGCGCGGGCCATGGGCACAAACTCGCTGATGGCCCATGCGTGCAAGAACGTCACAAGGGACGTCTCGCCACCGCCCAGGTTCAGGCAGTCGTTCCAGTCCGCACGGAGACCCAACGCCACGCCATTGGGACCCACCTGGGCAGCGGAGAAGTCCAGCGCCGCGGTGAGGTGCTCATACACGGTGGCGTTCTTGCCGTCGGCAAACGGAATCACCTGGTCAAGGAACCCCACATCGCCGGTCTCCTTCACGTACTCCAGTACGGACGGAACCAACCACAGGTGGTCGTCCGAGCAGGTGTCTTCCAGCCCATGGATGAGGTCCGCCCCGCTGGGAGTAGGCACGATGGTGGGCGAGGGAACATCGGGAAGCTTCACCGCATCGGGATCAAAGGCCTTGGGGTCAAAGAGGTGCAGGCCGTAACCGGAGGACACCTGCGCCCGCAACAACTCCACCATGCGCTGCTTGGTCTTGGTGGGGTTGGTGTGAATCACGCTCATCACGTCCTGAGCGGTGTCCCGGTACCCCAGCCCGTTACGCCCTCCCACCTCCACAAAGGAGGCAAAGCGGGACCACACCACGCAGGTCTCCGCCTGCAACAACGTCCACGCGTTGATGAGGGTGTTCATGCCCTCGTTGGGGGTGTCGATGCGCAACTTGGCCTGCTTGGCGGCCCAATACGCATTGAGCGCCGCAAACTCGGCGTCCACGTTCTCCATGCGGGAATACTTCTCCTGCATGGCACGGCCCACCTCGGCGCGCGACCCATACCCCAGCACGTACACCAGGCGCGTGCTCTCGCCCGGTGCCAGCTCAATCTCGTGCAGCAGCGCACCACAGTGGTTCTGGGTGGTGCCTTGCGAGTTGGAACCTACCCCGCGGGCCACCGCAAGCGGATCCGTCTCCGAGCGGTAGGGGCCAATGAACGAGTCACGCAGGGTGTCAAACGAGGACGGCGTGCGCGAGGACGTGAAGTAGTGGAAGGTCCAGGGCTCGTAGTAGAAGTCGTACTCGATCACCCCGTCCTCGTAGGAGGACCCGGAGGCGTACAGGGACATCTGGAGGTTCTGGTTGTCAATGGAGATGGTGTGGAAGGAGAACTCCACATAGGACGCCGTGGTCAGGCGCTTCACCTCGTTGGTGGTGTTGGTCAGCACCACATCCCACACCTCAAGGTCGTCCTCCAGCGGGATGAACACCGTCTGCTGCGCGGAGATACCCCGGTAGTCGCACTCGTAGCGCGTATACCCCAGGCCGTGGGCGCTACGGTAGCGGGCGGCGGCAGGGTCCGTGGTGGCCTTGCTGTGGGGGTCGTCGGCACCGGGGGCGCCCTCCTCTACCTGGAAGGGCTTTCCCACGGGCTGCCAGGAGATGGACCAAAAGTCACCATCGGCGGCATCGCGCAGGTACACAAACTTGCCGGGCCTGTCCAGCGGCACCCCGTTTTGACGGAAGCGCGAGATGCGCCCGTACTCGGGGGATGCGTAATAGGAGTACCCACCGCCGTTGTGAGACACCACGGCGCCGTACCGCTTGGTCCCCAGGTAGTTGGTCCACGACACGGGGACGTCGGGGCGGTCCACCTGGTATTCGTGACGCTGCTGGTCAAAGTGACCGTACTTCATTGTGGTCGGTCTCCGTTCGTGCTTGGGGTGTTACGCGGTGACAAAGCCCTTGAGCCACGTCAGCAGCTCCTGGGCCTTAGCGGGGGTGTCCGCCTCCACAAAGAGGCGCAGCATGGGCTCGGTTCCGGAGAACCGCAGGAGCGCCCAGTTGTCGTTTTCCAGCTCAATCTTCACGCCGTCAAGGCGGTTAATTCGGGTCACGGCATAGGGGCCGATGTGGGTGAGCGGCTGGGAGTCAAGGCGGCGGGGCACGGCGATGCGCATCTCGGGCGTCGCGGGCACGTTCGCCTCCGCCTGGTACAGGCGGCCGGTGATGGCGTAGATCATCTCGCGGAGTTCGGAGATCTTCTTGCCGGTACGCGCGAGCATCTCTGCCACCAGGGCGCACGCAAAGATGCCGTCCTTGCCCAGAATCCAGCCGCGAATGGTCAGGCCGCCGGAGGACTCACCCCCCAGCACGGCGTCAATCTCCTGCATGCCCGCGGTGACGTGCTTAAAGCCCACCTTGCATTCGCGGGAGGGCTCACCAAAGTGGGCCGCCAGGCGGTCAAGCAGGTGAGTGGTGGCAATGTTGCGCACCACGCCGCCCTTTTCGCCACGCACCTCGTGGAGGTACCAGTACAGCAGCAGCAGGAGGTCGTTGGTGGAGATGTACTCTCCCGTCTCGTCCACAATGCCAATGCGGTCCGAGTCACCGTCCGTGGCCATGCCCAGGTGGTATTTGCCCTCGCCGGCACGGATCATGCCCATCAGCGCGGTGAGGCGCTCGGAGTCGGGTGCGGGGGCAATGCCGCCAAAGAGGGGGTTATGCGAGGAGTGGATGAACTCCGACTGCACGCGCATGTCGGACAGGATGGTGCCCAGGGTGAGCTGACTGGTGCCGTACATGGGGTCCACCACCACGCGCAAGCCGGAGCCACGCACCGTCTCCACGTCAATGATCTGCTCAATGGCGTCGATGTACGGGTCGGTAAGCGCCTGCTCGCGTACCACGCCGGCCTTGAGCGCCAGCGGGAGGTCCAAGGTGATGACGTCCTCTACCGAGAGGGCGTTGGCCTCGTCCTGGTAGCGGTCCGTCTCGTCGTCCAGCGGGAGCGAGCCGTCGGCGCGGAACACCTTGACGCCGTTCCAGTCCGGCGGGTTGTGCGAGGACGTGATGATGATGCCGTAGGCGGACTGGGTGTACGGCGCAGCAAACGTCACCAGGGGGGTGGGGACGTCGTCGGGCAACAAGATGACGGGGATGTTGTTGCCCGCAAACACCTCGGCCGCGGCCTCGGCCGATTCCCGTGAGAGGAAGCGGCGGTCACCTCCAATGACCACGCCCTTGTGCTCAATGCCCTGCCGGGTGGCCTCGTTGGCAATGGCCTGGCACAGGCGGCGCAGGTTGCCCAGCGTGTAGCCCTCGCCAATGATGGCGCGCCATCCGCCGGTACCAAACTTGATGGTGGTGTCCGTGTCCTTCTTGGGCACAAACAGGCGCTTGAGCACAATGTCGCTGGCGCGCTGCAGCTCCTCGTCGGAGTTGATGCCCTGCACCTCGTCGGTGTCGTAAATCTGGTAGGACACCACGCGCCCGCCGCTGGCCAGGAAGTCCCGTGCCGTCTCCGTGAGGCGGTGCTCACCGCGCTGCGCGAGGGCCTCAATCTTGCCAAGGAGCGCCGCCGGGGAGGCCACGTAGGAGCCCACGTTGATCTCCTGGCTCACGCCCTCGTGGGCCTCACCGGCGCGCTGGGCGTCCAGGAGGTCCTGGGGTTCCACGATGCCCGTGACCCGGCCCCTGGCGTCGCGCTGAATGCGCCCGTAGGGCAAGGGCTCGTCCACGATGGCGGTAAGGAGGGAGAAGTCGGCACCCATGAGGGTGTGGCGGTTGATGAGGCCGCGCAGCGAGTCGGGGCGCAGCAGCGGCGTGTCCGCATATGTGACGAGCAGGTGCTCCGTGTCTGCGGGAATGACGTCGCGGACCACCCATACCGCGTCGCCGGTCCCGAGCGGAGCATCCTGCTCGACATAGGTGAGATCGTGACCCAGGAGTCCCCGGATGGCGGTGTCACCGGCAGCGACCACCACGATGATGCGGCGGGCGGGGATCACTCGTCGTACGGTGGCGACGGCCAGCTCCACGACCGTGCTATCCGAGAGTGCCGAGGTCAGGAGTGCCCTGGACTCGGGGTCCGCGCCCGCCGCAAGGATCACTGCCGTCGTCTGGGGCCGGGAAGTGTAGTCCCGTGACGATCCCGCCATATCAGTGCTCCTGTGCATCCGTGCCACTACTTAGTTAGGTATCTTAACAATCCTTAGTAAGTGATACTAACAAATCACGGGCGCAAAGTCTCTCCCCTGCGCAACACGGGATGCCCACGGCCCGGCGCGAGGGTGCGCCACGGCGCCGCCACGGGGGCGGAGGTGGTGGGAGTGCGGCTAGTTGTCGCCGCGGACCGCGACGTCGTCCACGTCGTCGTCCACAATGGCGCCAGACTCGATGATCTTGCGCAGGTACGCGTACGTGAGGTCCCCGGACACCTGGTCAAACTGGTGCTCGTACCCGGCCTTGTTGTACAGCGCGATGTTGTGCTTGGAGTTCTGGCCGGTGAACACCCAGACCTCCTTGGCGGTCTCCGGCAGGTAGGCAAGCACCGCAAACAGCAGCTGCGTGCCAATGCCCTTGCCCTGCAAGTCCGGCACCACGGCAAGCCGGCCAATGGTGGCCCGCTCCCCCTCAAGACCCACCCGGATGGATCCCACCAGGCGGTGGCCCTGCCACGCACCCAACGTCACCACGTCATCGGAATCCAGGTCCACCAGCAGCTCGTCAAGGGTCTGCGTCAACGCCGGGATGTTCGGATCGTTGTACAGCTGCGCCTCCGCCACAAAGGCGGCGCGGCGCACGGTGAGAAGCTCACCGGCGTGGGCCGCGGTCACCACGTCAATGCGTACCTGCTCGTCGTCTGCCATGCCCCTATCTTTTCAGTGTTTTGGCGCGGGTGCGACTAGCCTGGCACCGTGTCCTCCATTCCTCAGCGCTGGGTTGTTGCCCTCTCCTGCCCCGATGGGCCCGGAATTGTCCACGCGGTCTCTGGCGCGCTTGCCGCGCATGACGGCAACATCACGGAGTCCCAGCAGTGTGGCGACCCGGACACGGGCCTGTTTTTTATGCGCGTGGAGGTGACAAGCCCCGCGTCGCGCGCCACGCTTGAGGCAGCCCTTGGCGAGGTTGCCGCCCGCTTTGACATGACGTGGACGCTGGACGAGGCGGGGCGCCCCATGCGCACGCTGGTGCTGGTCTCCACCGCAGCCCACTGCATCAACGACCTGCTGTTCCGCGAGCGCGCCGGCACGCTGCCGGTGGACATTGTGGGCGTGGTGGGTAACCACGCCACGCTGAGCGACCTCGCGGAGTTCTATGGCAAGCCCTTTGTGCACATCCCCGTGACCGCGGACACCAAGCAGGCCGCCGAGCGCGAACTCCTTGACCTGGTGGCCCAATGGGACGTGGAGCTGGTGGTGCTGGCGCGGTACATGCAGATCCTCTCCCCCCAGCTCACCCAGGAGCTGCACGGGCGAGCCATCAACATTCACCACTCGTTCCTGCCGTCCTTCAAGGGCGCCCGCCCCTACTTTCAGGCGCATGACCGCGGCGTCAAGCTCATTGGCGCCACGGCGCATTACGTGACGGCGGACCTGGACGAGGGCCCCATCATTGAGCAGGACGTGGAACGCGTGGACCACACCTTCACGCCGGAGGCCCTCACGGCCACGGGCGCGGATGTGGAACGCCGTGCGCTTGCCCGTGCGGTGGGGTGGCATGCCGAGCACCGGGTGCTCCTCAACGGGCACCGCACCATCGTGTTCAAATAAGCGCTAGAGCGGGATCCCAAAGAGCCGCGCGGGCGTGGTGGTCACCGCCGCCTGCACCGCATCGGCGTCAATACCCGCCTCCAGGCACACCTGCACGGCGCGATCCAACGTGAGGGTGGAGCCGGCCAACGTATCCGTGCCCGCCACCACGGCGCGGCCGTTGGTCACCTCCACGTCAAGCGCACCCAGCCGGTACATGCCGTCGGGGTGCCCGGCGGCGGCCATCGCATCGGTCATGAGCGCAATGCGACCGGGGGCGGCGGCAAAGAGCATGGCAATGTTGCGCGGGTCCACGTGAATGCCGTCGGCAATCACCTCAATCACCACGGTGGGGTGCGCAATCGCGGCACCCAGCGGCCCCGGGTCACGCCCCTGAATGGGCGCCATGGCGTTGAAGCCGTGGGTGAGCAGGCCCGCACCGGCGGCAAAGGCCTCCGCGGCAATGGCGGCATCGGCGGCGGTATGCCCCACCGCAGGCACGATGCCCGCCGCCCGGAAGGTGGCAATCGCGTCAAGGGCGCCGGGCAGCTCGGGCGCAATGGTGATCTGCCGCAGCACTCCCTCGCCGGCCGCGATGAGGTCATCCACGCGCGCGGGCGAGGGCGTCTCCAGCAGCTCCGGGGCGTGTGCGCCCTTACGCGAGGGCGCAAGGAAGGGGTCCTCCAGGTGCGCGCCCACAATGAGCGGCTCCACGGCCATGGCCTCACGCATGATGCCCAGCTGCTGCTCCAGCGTGAGCGTGGGTGAGGTCACCAGGGAGCCGATGATGGCATCCGTGCCGTGCGCGTGCTGCGCCCGGGCGGCCCCCACCGACTCCTCCACCGACAGGCCAAAGGTGAAGCCTCCACCCCCGTGGGAGTGGATGTCAACGTACCCGGCCATGGGCCTACAGCCCCTGCCAGTCCGGCTTGGAGTTGAAGCTCCACTCGTAGTAGTCGCGGTGGACCAGCTGCGAGGCCGCGGCCCGGTCCACCACCACGGTCACGTGACGGTGCAGCTGAATCATGGATCCCGGCATGGAGGCGGACATGGGGCCCTCCACCGCGGCCGCAATCGCCTGGGCCTTGCCCTCACCAAACGCGAGCAGCACCAGGTGGCGTGCGCGCATGATGGTGCCAAGCCCCTGCGTGATGCAGTGCACCGGGACGTCATCAATCGAGTCAAAGAAGCGGGCGTTGTCCATCCGGGTCTGGTGCGTGAGCGACTTGATGCGGGTGCGCGAGCCAAAGGACGAGCCGGGCTCGTTGAAGCCCAGATGCCCCGTGGTGCCAATGCCCAGCAGCTGCACCTCCACGCCGCCCGCGGCGTTGATGGCCTCCTCGTAGCGCACGCCCGCGGTCTGAATCTCCTCGGGGTTGCCGTCCGGCACATGCACGTTGGCGGGGTCAAGGCCCAGCGGCACCGTGACCTCGCGGTGAATCACCGAGTGGTAGCTCTCCGGGTGGTCCACGGGGATGCCCACGTACTCATCCAGCGCAAAGGCACGCATCTGCGTAAAGTCCGTCCCCGCCTGTGCGTGGCGGTGAAGTGCCTGGTAGACGGGCAGCGGAGTGGATCCGGTCGCCACGCCAAGCACCATCGAGGGCTGGCTCTTGACCAGACCCACAATGTGTCCGGCCACCAACTCGCCGGCCTCATCGGGGGTCTCCACAATCACAATCTCAGCCACGGCCAGCTCCCATCATGGCGGCACCCAGCGGGGCCACCGGTGTCGAGGACTCCAGGATTCTAAAACGGCCGCTGAGGTCCACGGAGGTGAGGAAGGCCGACTCGGCTGCCCACGCGTTGAGGCACCCATTCACACCATCCACCAGCACCTGACCCATGCGGGTCACGCCACCTCCCAGGACCACCTCGTCCACATCAAGGGTAAGCACCAGCACGCGAATCGCGCTGGCCACGCCAAAGAAGAGGGCCTCACGCACATGCCCGCACGCGGGGTCCGCAAGAATTTCCCCCGCGCCCCGGCCGTCACCCACCCAGTGGGTGATGCCACCGCCACCGGCGTAGGCCTCCAGCCCGCCGGGCAGGCCATCGGGACCGTGCGGCCCCGCCGGGTCCACCGAGACGTGCCCAATCTCCCCCGCGGCACCGCGGCTACCGCGCCACAGCTTGCCGTCCAGGATGATTCCCGCGGCAAGCCCGGTTCCCAGGTTGAGGTACGCCATGGACCGCGGCTCCTGGCCGCTGAGCACCCAGGCACCAATGGCGGCAACATTCACGTCGTTTTCCACCACCACGGACACTCCCCAGCGCGCGGACAACTCCGCGGCCAGCTCCATGCGCTCAACGCCCAGGTTCACCGCGTGGGACACCACACCCTGGAACACCGCGCCGGGAATACCCACGCCCGCCGTGCTCAGGTCCGCCAGCGTCAGCCCCGCTGCCGCCATGGCGCCCTGTGCCGCCTCGTCAACCGAGGCAAGCACCGCGGCGTTGCCCTTACCCGTGCGCACCTTATGCGATCCCAGCACCACGCCATCGGGCGTGGCCGCCACGGCAAGGGTCTTGGTGCCACCAATGTCTACTCCCAGGTGCACGCTCACCACGTCACCCGCTTTCGCTGCATGCCATCCCCCGCGCCAAGGAGCGCCGTGCGCACCTGGCTCACCCCGCGCGCGGCGGCGGTGGAGGTGCCTGCGCACACTCCACCGCGACGCCCGCTCACGGAGTCACCACATCGGTCAGGGAGGATGCCAGCGAGGCTCGAGGGGAGCACCGCAAGCGAGTGAATCATCCCTTGACCGCCCCTCCCACCAGGCCCTGCGTCATGCGGTTTTGCACAATGAGGAAGAAGATGATGACGGGCACGGCTACCAGCACCGAACCGGCCATGACCTGGCCCCACTCGATCATGCCCATGGACGACGGCTGGGCAAAGTTGCGCAGCCACAGCGGCAGGGTCTCCATCTTGTCCGAGGTGAGAATGATGGACGCGAGCGCGTACTCGTTCCACACCTGGAGGAAGGCGAACACGCCCGATGCCACCAGGCCGGGGGCCAGGAGCGGGAAGGTCACCTTCATGAACGCCTGCATGCGCGTGCAGCCGTCAATCATGGCGGACTCCTCAAGGTCCGCGGGCACGCCGGCCACAAAGCCACGCAGCATCCACATGGTGAACGGCACCACCATGGCCACGTAGATGATGGACACACCGGCCACGGAGTTGAGCAGGTTGAGGCCCGAGATCATCTTGTACTGCGCAATGAACATGGCCTCGGCCGGGAGCATCTGCACCAGGATGATGGCCAGCACCAGCGCCTTGCGACCGCGGAAGCGGAAGCGGGAGATGGCAAGGGCGCCCACAAACGCCACCACGATGCAGATCACCAGCGCGATGCCGGTGACCACCAGGGAGATCCCCAGGGCGTCAAAGAAGCCGGACTTCTCAAACACCGCCTTGTAGTTGCCCAGGTTGAACGAGGGGAAGAAGGTGGGGGTCAGCTTGTTGATCTGGGTGGTGGACTGGAGCGAGGTGTTGACCATCCAGTACACCGGGAAGACCCAGGCAAGGGCCACAATCACCGCGAGGATGGCAGCGAGGGAACGCCACAGCGAACGCGACTTCATGATCAGTCGTCCTCCTTGAGCAATTCACGAACGTAGAACCAGCTCAGACCCACGGTGATCACCATGACGAGCATGGCGGCCGCCGCGGCGGAGCCAAAGTGGCCGCCGGCAATACCAAGGTTGTAGATGTACGTGCCCAGCAGGTCGTACTTGGTACCCGCGGCGCCAAAGCCCTGCAGGAGGTTGATCTGCGCGTAGACGCGCAGGTCCCAGATCATCTGCAGCAGCAGGAGGATCACAAAGATGGGGCGCAGCATGGGCATGGTGATGTGGAAGAACATCTTGGTGCCGTTGGCGCCGTCAAGAGCCGCGGCCTCCCGCACCTCCTCGGGCACCTGGGTGAGGCCCGCGTAGACGGACAACGCCACAAACGGCACCGAGGACCACGTGATGATGATGCATGCCACGGCAAAGAAGCTCAGGGGCTCCACCAGCCAGTTGTGGCCAATCATGTCCACGCCGGGGATAAGGCTCAGCAGGTAGTTGAACACACCGTTGCGCTGCGCGAGGAGCCAGTTCCACACGGTCATCTGCGTCACCAGCGGCATGGCCCACGCCAGCAGCATGGCCACCTGCACCGCGATGCGCGCCCAGTTGGGAACCACCTTCATCAGCAGCGCGATGAGCGTGCCCAGAAGCATGGTGATCAGCGCGGTGACCGCCATGAAGGCCAGCGAGCGTCCCAGGACGGTCCAGAACTCGGAATCCGCCAGCAGGGCGGTGTAGTTGTCAAGGCCAATGAACTTTGGCGGGGCGCCAAACTGCTGGGGAAGGCCGTACTCGCGGAACGAGTTGAGCACCTGCCATACGAGCGGGTAGCCCATGCCGATCAGCAGGGTGATGACGGCGGGAAGTCCTAGCAGGTAGGGCAAGAGCCGTGTCTTGCGGCGCTGGGCTGCTCCGCTCGTGGCGGGCGCCTCTGTCGCGCTTGCACTCATGGCATGCCTCTCAGAGATAGAAAGATGTGTGGGATGTGTGGGGGCTGTCCCCCCATGAGTTGGCCCGGGTGTCCGGGGACACCCGGGCCAACGGTGAACGGGATCGGGGTGATGACCCGTTCATGGTGCGGCAGCACGCTGCCGCGGTGTGGGGGACTTAGCCGTTGATCAGTGCGTCGATCTTGGCGTCGTACTCGGCGGCCAGGGAGGCGACGTCGCCACCCTCAGCAACCGCCTGGAAGTACTGCTCCATCAGCTTCGCGGACTCCACAGCGGCCCAACCGGCAGCGGCGGGGGTCAGCTTGGCCTCAGCAGCAACAGCGAGCGAGATGTCGCCCATGGCGGCAACCTCGGCGTACTTCGCGGAGTAGTCCAGGTTGGCCGGGCCAAGACCGTTCTCGGCCAGCATGGTCTGGTACGCCTCGGAGAAGATGATCCGCATCAGGGTCTTCGCGCCGTCCACGTTCTTGGTGGTGGCGGAGATACCGATGTTGGAACCACCGGAGAACACGGGGGCAACGCCACCGTTCACGCCGGGCAGCGCGTAGGCGCCGAACTTCTCGTCGTTCCACGTGGCAACCGTGGTGCCCTCGTCGTTGACCGACAGGTCACCGAGCGACCAGTAGGCCCAGTTGGGGGCAACCGTGGAGGCCGCGGGGATGCCGGGGAGGAACTCGTCGTTGATCGCCTGGTAGGCGGTCGAGTCGTCGTCGGTAACCTCGGCCACGGACGCCGTGGTGAACAGCTCCTGCCAGGCCTTCATACCGGCAATGGACTCGTCCGAGGACAGGCTGGCGTGCCAGGTGCTGCCGTCGAAGGTGGCGATGTCGCCACCGTTGGCGAAGATCCACGAGATGCCACCGCGCCAGTCCTGACCGGGAACGTAGGCGCCACCGATGCCCTGCTGCTTGAGGGCAGCGTTGACGGCGGTGTAGCCGGCGAGGTCAGTGGGAACTTCCTGGCCGCCAGCGGCGTAGATGTCCTTGCGGTACCACACCATGCGCGAACCGAAGTAGTAGGGCAGGGCGTAGATGGTGTCACCCACGGAACCGGCCTGGACGAAGCCGTCGAGCAGCGACTTGCCGCCCAGCTCGTCGTACATGTCGGTGATGTCCAGGAAGCCGCCCACCGTGGTGAACGTCGGGGACTGGGTGTTGCCCACCTCGAACACGTCAGGCGTGTTGTTGGGGTCGGGCAGCGCGGTGGTCAGCGACGGGATGAGGTCACCCCAGCCGATCTGCTCGACGGTCAGGGTGCCGCCGTTCTCCGCGGTGTACTCGGACTTCAGGTAGTCGATCAGCGCGTCCGGGGTGTCGGTGCCCGCGAGCCACAGGGTGATGTCCTGCGCAACGGCGGCGCCGGGGGTGCCGGGGTCGGCCGAGGTGGTGGGCTCGTCGCCACCGGACTGGCATCCGGCGAGCAGAAGAGCACCGGCGGTCGCGGCAGCGACTGCCGAGATCATCGTCTTCCTCATTGCATTTCCTTTACTTGAGTGGTCGTCCGTGGCCTGGCGGCCGCGTCCGTGGGTGGTGCACGGTGTCAAGAGACCCCGAGCTGGCCGGTAAGGACCATGACCACGGCTCCCAGCACGACGATGTCGCGTCCAAGGGTCGTGGCACGTGTGGTCAGACCACCATGGAGTTCGGCCATGGTGCGCTGACGCAAGCTCTCGGTGAGGCCTTCCATGAAGGCATCTCCGAGAAGTTCATGCGGGCCTGCAACCACAAGCTCCGCAAGATTGAGGGCACCGACAACGGGGGCCAGGGCAATGCCCAGGCGCTCACCCGCCTCGGTGAGGATGGCGGCGCGCTCGGTGGCGTCAACCGCGTTGTTCAACTTGGACTCGACGCGGGGTGCTCCCAGCCACGTCTCCAGGCAGCCGCGCTTGCCACACATGCAGCGCTGTCCGTAGTCGGTTCCCACCACCACGTGGCCAATCTCGCCGGCGGCAAAGCGCGAGCCGCGCACGGGCTGACCACCCACCACCAGGCCGGAACCCACACCGCGACCAATGCGGACCACCATCATGTCGTCGCTGCCGCCACCAAAGGTGCGCTCGGCGAGTGCGGCCACGTTGGCGTCGTTGGCCACCAGCACGGGCAGGCCCACGGCCTCCGCAAGGGCGTCCTGGAGGGGAAGCTCCACCCAGCCAAGGCCGGGCGCGGAGTGGACCACGCCGTCGGCGTCTACCAGACCGGGCGAGCCGATGCCCACCCCAATGAGGGGACGGTCCGCCTGGGCCACCAGGGAGGACACGAGCGTCACCGCGGCGTCAAAGGCCTCGGTGCCGGTGGAGCCGTCCAGCTCCAGCTCCTCGCGGGCAATGATGGTGCCGGAGAGGTCGGTGATGGCGCCGCGCCACGTGGTGGAGCTGGACAGGTCAACGCCGATGACCTGGAAGCCACCGCGGTTGATGTCCAGGAGCGTGGCGGGCTTGCCGGGGCGCGAGTCGGCGCGCAATCCCAGCTCCACCACAAGGTCTTCGGCAAGAAGCTCGGCCACCACGTCGGAGATGGTGACGCGGGTCAGACCCAGCTCGCGGGACAGGTCGGCACGCGAGAGACCCTCGCGGCGGTAGAGCGCCTGGAGGACCTGCGCGCGGTTGTGGGAGCGGGCGTCCTCGGGGCGGGACAGACCCGCATTCTTGCGGCCCGCGCGGGACAGCACCGCAACAGGGGCACCGACGGAGTCGGCGGCCGCCTGGCCTGCAGTGGTGTTCTCGGCATCGAGCATGTTTGTTAGTAAAGATTACGAACAATCAACTGTCAAGCCGAAAGAACCGATTCGACGAATCGTTATCTCGCCGTGACACAGCCGTGACATGTCACGGCGGTCCCCACGCTAGATGAGACCCAGCTCCCGCACCGCGTCGCGCTCCTCCACCAGCTCGCCCACGGACACGTCAATGCCGGCCCGTGCCTGGGCGGACAGCTCCAGGCCCTGCACAATCTCCCAGCGACCCTCGCGGGACACACACGGGAAGCCGCTCACCAGCCCCTCGGGCACGCCATAGGAGCCATCCGAGGCCACGCCCACGGAGACCCACGTGTCCGCGGGGGTACCCAGCACCCAGTCGCGCACATGGTCAATCGCGGCGTTGGCCGCCGACGCCGCCGACGACGCGCCCCGCGCCTCGATGATGGCCGCGCCACGCTTGGCCACCGTGGGAATGAACGTGTCGGTCACCCACGCCGGGTCCGCCACCGCATCGGGCGCGGGACGGCCCCCCACCACCGCATGCGCAATGTCCGGGTACTGCTTGGCCGAGTGGTTACCCCAGATGGTGACGTTGCGCGCCTCCCCCACGCCCACGCCCACCTTGGCAGCCAACTGCGCCAACGCGCGGTTGTGGTCAAGGCGCATCATGGCGGTAAAGCGCTCCGCCGGCACGTCGGGGGCATGCGCGGACGCAATGAGGGCATTGGTGTTGGCGGGGTTGCCCACCACCAGCACCCGGATGTCCTCAGCGGCACCCGCGTTGATGGCGGCACCCTGCGGCCCAAAGATGCCGCCGTTGGCCTCCAGCAAATCCGCCCGCTCCATGCCCGCACCCCGCGGCCGGGCCCCCACCAGCAGACCCACGTTGGCGCCGTCAAAGGCCTGGGTGGCATCGTCAAAGATGTCCACGCCCGCCAGCAGCGGGAACGCGCCATCCTCCAACTCCATGGCCGTGCCCTCGGCGGCCTTCACGGCCTGCGGAATCTCCAGCAGGCGCAACCGCACCGGGGTGTCGGGGCCCAGCATCGCGCCAGACGCGATGCGGAACAAGAGGGCGTAGCCAATCTGACCGGCGGCGCCGGTGACGGTCACATTCACGGGAGTGCTCATGCGGGTGCTCCAAAACTCACTGAGATGAAGGGTTAGGACGCCAGGCGCGCGGCAAGCCGCTCGTCCAGGGTGGCCAGGAACTGCTCGGTGGTCTCCCACGCCTGGTCGGGCCCCACGAGCGCCGCGAGGTCCTTGGTCATGTGGCCGTCCTCGACGGTCTTGACAATGACGTCCTCAAGCGTCTGGGCAAAGCCCGTCACCTCGGGGGTGCCGTCCAGCTTGCCGCGGTGCTTGAGGCCCCCGGTCCACGCAAAGATGGACGCGATGGGGTTGGTGGACGTGGGCTTACCCGCCTGGTGTTGGCGGTAGTGACGCGTCACGGTGCCATGCGCGGCCTCCGCCTCCACGGTCTTGCCGTCCGGCGTCATCAACACGCTGGTCATCAGGCCCAACGAACCAAAGCCCTGCGCCACCGTGTCCGACTGCACGTCGCCGTCGTAGTTCTTGCACGCCCACACGTAGCCGCCCTCCCACTTCATGGCGGAGGCCACCATGTCGTCAATGAGGCGGTGCTCATAGGAGATGCCTGCGGCGTCAAAGTCCGCCTTGAACTCGCTGTCAAAGATGTCCTGGAAGATGTCCTTGAACTGACCGTCATAGGCCTTGAGGATGGTGTTCTTGGTGGACAGGTACACCGGGTAGTTGCGGCTCAGGCCGTAGGCGAACGACGCGCGTGCAAAGTCCTGAATGGACTTGGTGAAGTTGTACATGCCCATGGCGACGCCGCCGTCGGGACCGTAATTAGCCACCACGTGCTCGATGGGCTCCGAGCCATCCTCCGGCGTGAACGTCACCGTGAGCTTGCCCGCGCCAGGGACCTTGAAGTTGGTGGCCTTGTACTGGTCGCCATGCGCGTGACGGCCAATGATGATGGGCTTGGTCCAGCCGGGGACGAGCCTGGGGATGTTGGAGATGATGATGGGCTCGCGGAACACCACGCCGCCCAGGATGTTGCGAATGGTGCCGTTGGGGCTCACCCACATCTTCTTGAGGCCAAACTCCTCCACGCGCGCCTCGTCGGGCGTGATGGTGGCGCACTTGACACCCACGCCGTACTTCTTGATGGCGTGCGCGGCGTCAATGGTCACCTGGTCGTCGGTGGCGTCACGGTGCTGAATGCTCAGGTCGTAGTAGTCGAGGTTCACATCCAGGTACGGGTGGATGAGTCGGTCCTTGATGAACTGCCAGATGATGCGAGTCATCTCGTCGCCGTCCAGCTCGGCAACCGTGCCTTCAACCTTGATCTTCGCCATGCGACGCTTCTCCCTTACGCGCGGTGATGTACGCGTCAAGGCTAGTCGACTTCCGCGGGTGCGCCGCCACGCCGTGCGAGGATAGGCCAGGGACCGCACGGGTCCCCACACTCTTAAGGGAGACGGACATGGCTGACGCCAATCTGGACAAGAACCTCGAGGAGCTTCCCGAGGCAGATGCGTACACACAGGAGTTCATCGAGGAAGAGATTTGGTCCTACGAGGACAGCGGCCCCAGCGTGTGGGCCAAGATTGGCGCCGAGGCGGTGGGCACCTTTGTGCTGGTCCTGATGGGTGTGGGTGCGGCCATCCTCGCGTCGAGCGGCAACAACGGCACGCTCACCGTGGGCCTGGCGTTTGGTGTGTCCGTCATCATTGGCGCCACCATCTTTGGCAACGTCTCCGGCGCCCACTTCAACCCCGCCATCACGGTGGGTGCATGGATCGCGGGCCGCATGCCCGGCCGCGACGTGGCGCCCTACATCGTTGCCCAGCTGGTGGGTGCGGCGGCGGCCGGTGGCGGCATTGTGCTCGCGCTGCGCTCGCTTGACACCTTTAGCGCGGACGACATCAGCGCCATCCTGGGTAACGCCTCCAACGGCTTTGCCGAGCACGGGCCCATGGCCGCGTCCGGCCTGCCCTTTGGTGCCGGTGTGGCGCTGGTGATCGAGGCCATTGTCACCGCGCTGCTGGTGGCCGTGGCCCTTGCGGCCACCTCCGCCAAGGCTCCCCGTGGCGTGGCGCCGTTTGCCATTGGCCTCACGCTGGCGCTGCTGGTGACGTGGACCATCCCCTTCACCAACGCCGCCATCAACCCCGCGCGTGCCTTTGGCTCCGCGCTGTTTGCCGACTCCTGGGCGCTGGGCCAGCTGTGGGTGTTTGTGGTGGCGCCCGTGGTGGGTGCCGCCATTGTGGGTCTGCTGTTCCGCGCCTTCGCGCCGGAAGAGGACCTGGAGATCATCGAGGTCCTCGAGGAGATCGAGGACTAATCCGTCGGGTGCGCCCGGGCAACCCGCCCGGGTGCACCCGCGCCCGCCTCTGCGTTGAGGCTGGCTGAGTCGAGTCTGGCTTAGTCGAGGTTGGTGGTCACGCCCAGCACCGTGGCGGCCACCGCCAACACCAGCATCACCGTCACATCGGTGCCGCGGTCACGCACCCCAAAGGCCCATGCGCTGGGCGCAAATGCCCGCATTGCGGCCGCGAGATACACCACACCCGCCATCCCCAGCACCGCCACCCGCGCGGACACCACCACGGCCACCACCAGCATGAGCACCACCACCGCGGCGGCGCATGCCATCACCGCACGTGTCGCATGGGGCGTCTCCTGCATCGGGGTTCCTCCGCTTTCAGTCCGGGGTGTTCACGCCGCGGCCCGGGGCCGCACGCCCCCGCCGCATCGCATCAATGGAAGAAGTGCCTGGCACCCGTGTGATACAGGGTGATCCCCGCGGCCTGCGCCGCCGCAATCACCTCCGCGTCGCGCATGGACCCACCGGGGGACACCACCGCGCTCACGCCCGCGTCAATGAGGGTCTGGAGGCCGTCGGCAAACGGGAAAAACGCGTCCGATGCCGCCACGGCACCCCGCGCCCGCTCCTCACCGGCGCGCTGCACGGCAAGGGCACACGAGTCCACGCGGTTCACCTGACCCATGCCAATGCCCACGGCGGCACCGTCCTTGGCCAACAAGATGGCGTTGGACTTCACCGCGCGGCAGGCGCGCCAGGCAAACTCCAGGTCCGCGAGCACCTCCGCGGTGGCCGGCTCTCCCGCCACCAGCATCCACTGCGCGGGGTTGTCCCCCGCGGCGCTCAGCCGGTCCGCGTCCTGCACCAGGAAGCCGCCGGAGATGGGTCGCAGCTCGGTGGCCGCACGGCCCCCCTCCACCACCAGCACCCGGAGGTTCTTCTTGGCGGACAAGATCTCCAACGCCTCGCTGTCATAGCCCGGCGCCACCACCACCTCCGTGAAGATGGGGGCAATGGAGCGCGCCGCATCGGCCGTGATGATGCCGTTGGCCGCAATCACGCCGCCAAAGGCGGACAGCGGGTCCGTCTCATGCGCCTTGGCATGTGCCGCCGCAATCGAGTCCGCCACCGCAATGCCGCACGGGTTGGCGTGCTTGATCACCGCCACCGCGGGCACCTCAAAGTCATGCGCGGCGCGCCATGCCGCATCCGCGTCCACGTAGTTGTTGTAGGACATCTCCTTGCCCTGCAGCTGACGCGCGTGCGCCAACCCGCCATGAGCCTGCGCGTTCACATACAGCGACGCGCCCTGGTGGGGGTTCTCGCCATAGCGCAAGGTGGCGGTGCGCGTGGCGGTCACACCAATCCACGGCTCGCGTCCCACGGCGGCGTCTTCCTCGGGCGCCACCACCTGGCCCATCCACGTGGCCACCATCACGTCATAGGTGGCGGTGTGGCGGAAGGCCTGGGTGGCAAGCGCCCGACGCTGGGCCAGGGTGAAGCCGCCCGCGGCCACCGCATCGGCCACCTCACCGTAGGCGAGCGGGTCCACCACCACCGCCACCGAGGCGTGGTTCTTGGCTGCGGCTCGCACCATGGACGGGCCGCCAATGTCAATCTGCTCCACCACCGCATCGGGCGCCGCACCCGAGGCCACGGTCTGCGCAAAGGGGTAGAGGTTCACCACCACCAGCTCGAAGGGGGCAATGTCCAGCTCCTCCAACTGGTCCCGATGCTCCGGCAGGCGCAGGTCCGCGAGGATGCCCGCGTGGATGCGCGGGTGCAACGTCTTGACGCGCCCGTCGAGGCACTCGGGAAAGCCGGTGACGGAGTCCACCGTGGTCACGGGGATGCCCGCCGCCGCGATGCGCGCCGCGGTGGAGCCCGTGGACACAATCTCCACACCCGCGTCGCTGAGCGCCCCGGCAAGGCCCTCCAGCCCCGTCTTGTCGTACACGGAGATCAGTGCGCGCCGCACGGGGATGCGCTCGGTCATGGGGTTCCTTCCTGCGCGCCAAGCCTCACGACCCGGCCTTCCTGTGTCCACCCCTCCCGCACCATGCGGCCCACGGTGGTCACCACCAGGGCACGCTCCACATCCTTGATGCGCGCGTGGAGGGAGTCTTCCGTGTCATTGTCTCGCACCGGCACGGCCTCTTGCGCGAGGATGGGGCCGGTATCCACGCCCGCGTCCACCAAGATGACGGTGCAGCCGCTCACCTTGACGCCCGCGGCAAGCGCATCACGCACGCCGTGCGCGCCGGGGAACGAGGGCAACAGCGCGGGGTGAGTGTTGACCATACGGCCACCCCAGCGGGCCAGGCTGGGCTCCCCAACAATGCGCATAAAGCCCGCAAGCACCACCAGGGTGGGGTCAAACGCGCCGATGGTCTGGGCCAGCGCCACGTCCCACGTGGCACGGTCGGGGAAGTCGGCAAGCGCCACCACGGCGGTGGGAATGCCCTGCGCGCGCGCCACCTCCAGCCCGCCGGCGGCGTCGGTATCCGCAATCACTCCCACCACGCGGGCGCCAAACTCCGGGGAACGCGCCGCGTCAAGCAGCGCCGCCATGATGGAACCACCACCGGAGATGAGGACCACAATGCGTGCGGGGCGCTGGGGGTGTGACACAGTGAGACCCTATCGGTTGGGCCGTACCGCGCGCATGTGCGGACGGCGCGAAAGGAGCGGCATGTCAGCCACGGCGGACGAGGTCCCGCGGTTGCCCGAGCGACTGCGCCTGTTGGCGCACCTGTTTGGCGCGGCGATGATCCTCACCTGGTGTGTGGGCATGGGCCCCTACCCGTTTGCCTTTGGCGTCATCCTCACGTCCGCGGTGGCGGTCACGGCCTCCACGCTCACGCTGGTGACCGGGCATGGCAAGCCCCAGACGCTCTTCTTGCGGGTGGTGATGGGCGCGGGCGGCGTGCTTGCGCTGCTGTCGCTCATGTCCGCCCTCGCGTCGCTGCTCATTGCGCCCGAGTTGGTGCAGCGCTCGCAGTGTGAGCGGGTGGCCATCACCTCTCAGGCGGTGGCGCAATGCGACAGGGACTTTATGACGGCCATCGAGGCGCGTCTGCCCATCACGCTTCCTCGCTGACCGTTCCCGCGTCGGTTTTCACCGCGTCGGTTTTCACCGCGCCGTTCGTCACCGCGCCGTTTGTCACCGTGCCGTTCGTTACGGCGCCGTCTTTCACTGCACCGGCTCCCATGAGCCACCCCCACGCCCACGTCAGCAGCTCCGCGGCCACAAACCCGGCCGCCATGAGCGCGGCGGTGATCACCGCAAACGGCCCCGCCTCCACCCCCACCTGGGCAAGGGTTCCCGGCCCCATCGCGCCCGATGCGGCCCCCGCGGCAAGGGCGGCACCCCCGGCCACCAGCGCGGTGGCCACGCCAAGGCTCACCCACCGATGCCACCCCTGCGGCAGTCGCGCCCCCACGGCCCAGCGGGCGGCCGCGGCCACGGCCACCACCACCAGCGGGGCCCAGGCAAGCGCCCCACCCACGGCGTGCGGTAGCGCCCCCAACAACGGAATCTGCGGCAGCGCGCCTTCCACCACATGACCGGGTGCCAGGTGCACCGTGCCCACAACGAAGCCCAGCCCCGTCCACCAGGACAGGTACCACACCACCACCGTGGGAACCCACAGCGCCTCGAGCGCCGCAAGCGCCACCCCGCCGGCCACATCGGGCCCCAGCGCGGTGGCCATGTCCCCCACCGCATGCCTGCCCGCCACCACCCAGATGGCGCCCACCACCGCGGCCAGCACCACGTGTCCACCCCCGGCCACCACCGCAAGGCGCGTGCCCGTGCGCACACTCAGCGGCAGGCGGCGCAACCACGCGAGCGTGGCACCATGCGCCCGCCAGATGCCCCACGCGACGCATGGCACGGCCATGAGCACCGCCATGGCAACGGCCTGCACCACGCGTGCGTTGGCGTGCTCGGTACCGGCCCAGGTGAGCGCGGCCACCGTGCCCACACCCGCGGCAAAGGCGCCCACGGCGCACAGCCCGGACGTCCAGGACTTATCCGCAAAGCGCCGCGCCAACGCCACCAGCATGAGCGCGGTGATGGCGGTCAGGCCCAACGGCGCCAGCGTGATCTCCACACCATCCAGGTCCCATGACACCCCAAACGCGAGCAGCCACAGGCGCACCGCCACGGTGGTGGCCTCTCCCCATTCGGGGGTGGGGGCACTGGGCGCCGCGGGTGCGGCGGCCACGATGACCCACGTGGGAATGAGCACCAACGCCAGCGAGAGCAGGGCGGCCTGCACCCCCGCAAGGAGGCCACCCAGCCATCCGGGTGCGCCCGCAATCCATGCACGCAGGGCGGCACCAAGACGCGCGATGAAGGCCATGGCGTCCATGGTCGCAAGCACCATCGCCCATGCCGGGGACCGGCACGCTGGCGAGGGCTTACGCGCCCAGGATCTCCCGCATCAGGCGCGCGGTCTCGGACGGGGTCTTGCCCACCTTGACCCCTGCGGCCTCAAGGGCCTCCTTCTTGGCCTGCGCGGTGCCGGCGGAGCCGGAGATGATGGCGCCCGCGTGACCCATGGTCTTGCCCTCGGGAGCCTCAAAGCCGGCCACGTAGCCCACCACGGGCTTGGTGACATGCGCGGCGATGTAGGCCGCGGCGCGCTCCTCCGCGTCGCCACCAATCTCGCCAATCATCACAATCGCGTCGGTGTCGGGGTCGTTCTGGAACGCCTCAAGGCAGTCGATGTGGGTGGTGCCAATGACGGGGTCACCGCCAATGCCCACACACGTGCTAAAGCCCAGGTCGCGCAGCTCAAACATCATCTGGTAGGTGAGCGTGCCGGACTTGGACACCAGCCCAATGCGGCCGGGACCGGTGATGGTGGCGGGCGTGATGCCCACGTTGGACTGTCCAGGGCTGATGAGGCCGGGGCAGTTGGGGCCAATGAGGCGCGTGCCACGCTCCTGGGCGTAGGTGAAGAACTCGGCGGTGTCCTTGACGGGCACCCCCTCGGTGATGATCACCACCAGCGGCATGCCGGCGTCCACGGCCTCCACCACCGCGGCCTTGGTAAAGGCCGGGGGCACAAAAATCACGGACACGTCGGCGCCCGTGGCGGCCATCGCGTCGGCCACGGAGCCAAACACGGGCACGGTGCGCTCGGCAAACTCCACCTGCTCGCCGGCCTTGCGGGGGTTGACGCCACCCACAATGTCGGTGCCGGAGGCGAGCATGCGCGCGGTGTGCTTCATGCCCTCGGAGCCGGTCATGCCCTGCACAATGACCTTGGATTCACGGGTGAGGAAGATGGCCATGAGGAGCTCCTTTACGCGGCCGTGGCGGCAAGCTCGGCGGCCTTGGCCGCGGCACCGTCCATGGTGTCAACAATGGTCACAAGCGGGTGGTTGGCTGCGGCCAGAATGGCCCGGCCCTCCTCCACCGCGTTGCCGTCGAGGCGCACCACGAGCGGCTTGGTGGCTGCCTCGCCCAGCGTGGCCAGCGCGCCCACAATGCCGTTGGCCACCTCCACGCAGGAGGTGATGCCGCCAAAGACGTTCACAAACACGGACTTCACCTGCGGGTCGCCCAAAATCACGTCAAGGCCGTTGGCCATGACGGCTGCGGAGGCGCCACCACCAATGTCCAGGAAGTTGGCGGGCTTGACCCCGCCGTGGGCCTCGCCCGCGTAGGCCACCACGTCCAGCGTGGACATGACCAGTCCCGCGCCGTTACCGATGATGCCCACCGCGCCGTCCAGCTTGACGTAGTTGAGGTCAAGCGCCTTGGCCTTGAGCTCCAGGGGGTCGGTGGCGGCGTTGTCCACCAACGCCTCGTGCTCCGCGTGGCGGAAGGAGGCGTTGTCGTCAAGCGTCACCTTGCCGTCAAGGGCCACAATCTGGCCCTCCTCGGTCAGTACCAGCGGGTTGACCTCCACCAACGTGGCGTCTTCCGCCACGTACACGGCCCACAGCTTCTGAATGACGTCCATCACCTGCTCGCGCAGCTCGGGTGCAAAGCCCGCCTCGTCCACAATCTGGGCGGCCTTGGCGGCGTCGATGCCCACAATGGGGTCCACCGCCACCTTGGCAAGGGCATCGGGACGCTCCACGGCCAGCTGCTCAATCTCCATGCCGCCCTCCACGGAGCACATGGCCAGGTAGCGGCGCTCGGCGCGGTCCAGCAGCACGGAGAAGTAGAACTCCTGCGCAATGCGCGCGCCCCCGGCAATCATCACGCGGTGCACGGTGTGTCCCTTGATGTCCATGCCCAGGATGGCCTCGGCGGCCGCGGCGGCCTCCTCGGGTGACTTTGCCACCTTCACGCCACCGGCCTTGCCGCGTCCTCCCACCTTGACCTGTGCCTTGACCACGGTCACGCCACCCAGGCGTGCGGCGGCCGCATGGGCCTCGGCCGCGGTGGTGGCCACAATGCCGGGGAGCACGGGCACGCCGTGCCGTTCAAACATGTCACGGGCTTGGTACTCAAAGAGATCCATGGATTGCCAATCTCCATCGGGGCGCACAGGTGCGCGGGCTCAGGGGTTCTCTCAGCCTAGCCGTTTCGCGGCAGTGCCCGTCCCGCCTACTCCACCCCAAAGGTGCCGGCCACCTCACGGATAGACCGGGCCGATGCCGCGAGCGCCTCGGACTCCGCGGCGTCCAGCGGCACGTCCACGCGGTGCACCACGCCCTCGCGGCCCACAATGGCCGGCAGCGACATACACACCTCGCCCACACCGGGGTAGTCAATAAGCGTGGACACGGGCAGCACCCGGTTTTGGTCGCCCAACACGGCCTCCACAATGCGCGCCCCGGCGGCGCCAATCGCGTAGTTGGTGGCGCCCTTGCCTTCAATGATGGTGTAGGCGGAGCGCATCACGTCGTGGTGGATGCGTTCGCGCGCCTCGGCGGTCATCACCACGCGGCCCTCGGCATCGTGCCATTCGGACAGCGGCACGCCACCAATGGACGCCGAGGACCACAGCGCCACCTCGGAGTCGCCGTGCTCGCCCGCAATGTACGCGTGCACGTTGGCCACGGCCACGTCACATTCCTGCGCAATCTGATGGCGCAGGCGCGAGCTGTCCAGCACCGTGCCAGAGCCAAACATGCGGCGCGGGTCCATGCCGGAGGCCCGCAGCGCGGCAAACGTCACCACATCCACGGGGTTGGTCACCAGGATGTATACGGCGTGAGGGGCCACCTTGAGCAGCGGCGGCAGGATGCGGTCCATGAGGCCGATGGTGGCGCCGGCCAGGTCCAGGCGGCTTTGGCCGGGTTGCTGCTTGGCTCCCGCGGTGATGACCACCACATCGGAATCCGCGCACACCTCCACCTGGTCGGAGCCTTCCACGGTGGCCTCGGGCATGAACTGAATGCCTTGGGCCAGGTCAAGCGCCTCCGCCTCCACCTTGGCCTTGTTGACGTCAAAGAGAGCAACACGCCTGGCAAACCCGCGCATCAGCCCGGCGTAGGCAAGCGTGGCGCCCACCGCCCCGGCCCCCACAATGGACACCTTCGAGGTCCTGGCTTCCATCTGTCTCCCTTGCTTGGTGGTCCATGACCACAGTGCCTGGCGCCAGCCTAGCCTGCGGTGCCCCTCACAACGCGGTGAGTTCGTTAAAGCGCAACACGAGTCGCTTGACTCCCGCCGGCTCACCAAAGTCCACCACGGCCACCGCGGAGCGTCCCGACCCCTCAAGGCCCACCACGGAACCCATGCCAAATTTGTCGTGCAACACCCGCTGGCCCACCTCAAGTCCCAGATCCTCACCGGGGGTGGCCCCGGGCGGGCTGGGCGGTACGCGACGCGAGCGCACGGCACCGGCGCGGGCGTAGGTGTTGCCGTCGTCGCGGTCCTGACTGCCACCGTACGAGCCCCTGCCGTAGGTGCTGGACCACCCACCGCGGCGCTCGTCCGCTCGCCGGTCGTCAAGGCGTCGCAGGCGGGCCGTGGAGGCCTCGGACACCTTCCACGCGATGAGCTCCGCGGGAATCTCCGTCACAAAGCGGGACACGCCAAAGTATTGGGGTGCCCCCCAGCTGGAACGCACCTCGGCCCGGGTGAGGTACAGCCGCTCACGCGCCCGGGTGAGGCCCACATAGGCAAGGCGCCGCTCCTCCTCCAGGTCCTTGGCGTTGCCGGACTCAATGGAACGCAGGTGCGGAAAGGTGCCGTCCTCCATGCCGGTGAGGAACACCACCGGAAACTCCAAGCCCTTGGCGGTGTGCAGCGTCATGAGCGTCACCACGCCCCCGGAGCCGTCCGCATCGGGCACCTGGTCCGCATCGGCAACCAGCGCCACCTTTTCCAGGAAGTCCGCGAGCGTGCCCTCGGGGTTCTCCTCGGCAAACTCGCGCCCCACCGCCACCAGCTCCATGATGTTTTCCACGCGTGAGGCGTCCTGCGGGTCGTCGCTGCGGCGCAGCTCCGCAAGCATGCCGGTGCGGTCCGCAATGGCATCAAGCACCCCCGCGGGGCCGTTGTCCGCCGCAAGGGCGCGCAGGTCGTCCATCACGGCCACAAAGTCGCCGATGGCCTTGAGGGCTCGCGCGGCAAGTCCCGTCTGCGCGGCGTCGCGTAGCACCGCGCCAAAGCTGGGTGCGGCCTCGCCGGTGCGCGCGGCCTGGGCCGCCAACTCGCGCCGGTATCCCTCCAGCGCATCCACCGACGTGTCGCCAATGCCGCGACGCGGGGTGTTGATGATGCGGCGCATGGCAATGTCGTCGTCCTCGTTCACCACCGCGGCAAGGTACGCGAGCATGTCCTTGATCTCTTTGCGCTCATAGAAGCGCGTGCCACCCACCACCTTGTAGGGAATCTCGGCGCGGATAAAGCGCTCCTCGATGGCGCGGGACTGGGCGTTGGCGCGGTACATCACCGCCACATCGGCGGGGGCCACCCCGTGGGCGGCCCCCAGGCGCGCAATCTCCTGAGCAATGAACTCGGCCTCGTCCTGCTCGTTGTCCGCCGCGTAGCCCACAATCTGTTCGCCCGCGCCGGAGTCCGTCCACAGGTTTTTGGGGCGACGCGAGGAGTTGTGGGCAATGACGGCGTTGGCGGCGGCGAGGATGGTCTGGGTGGAGCGGTAGTTCTGCTCCAGGTGCACCACGTGCGCGTCCGGGTAGTCCTTCTCAAACTCCAGGATGTTGCGGATGGTGGCGCCACGAAAGGCGTAGATGGACTGGTCCGCGTCGCCCACCACGGTAAGGCTTCCCGTGCTGCCCACCAGCTCGCGAATCAGCACGTATTGGGCGTGGTTGGTGTCCTGGTACTCATCCACCAGCACGTGACGGAACTGCTCACGGTAGCGGGCGGCCACCTCGGGGTGCTGCTGCATCAGGGCCACGGTTTTGACAATGATGTCGTCAAAGTCCACGGCGTTGGCGGCTTCCAGGCGCGCCTGGTAGCGCCCGTATGCAAGGCCCGCGGCGTGGTCAAGGGAGAAGCGAGAGGCTGCCTCGGTGGCGGCACGGGCGGCCTCGGGGCTTACCAGCTCATCCTTGAATTGGCCAATACGGGCCAGCACGGCGCGCGGCTGAAACTTCTTGGGGTCCAGGTCCAGCTCCGCCATGACCAGCTTCATGAGCGCCTGCGAGTCCGCCGTGTCGTAGATGGAAAAGCTGGAGCGCAGGCCCGCACGCTCGTAGTCACGGCGCAGCATGCGGACGCAGGCCGCGTGGAAGGTGGACACCCACATGCCGCGCGCCTCGGGACCCACCAGGGCCTGCACCCGTTCGCGCATCTCCCCCGCCGCCTTGTTGGTGAAGGTGATGGCCAGAATTTGGTGCGGCCGCGCCCTGCCGGAGTCCAGCAGGTGGGCGATGCGGTGGGTGAGCACCCGCGTCTTGCCGGATCCCGCGCCCGCGATGATGAGCAGCGCGGGTCCGTCATACAGCACGGCCTCAGCCTGGGGAGGGTTGAGTCCCTCGGTGAGGGGGGAGGGTGCGGCAAAGTCAAACAGGGCATCCATGACCGGGCAAGTCTAGGCGGTTGTTCCGCCGCGGCGGGCTGGGTGGGGTGAACGCCGGGGCCCCGCCCGGGCTAGACGATGCGGCGCTGGGCGGCCCAGTAGGCCAGCTCATGGCGGTTGGACAGTTGGAGCTTGTGCAGCACCTTGCCCACATGGGTTTCCACCGTCTTGATGGAGATGAACAGCTTCTCTCCCACCTCGCGGTACGTGTAGCCGCGTGCAATGAGGCGCATCACCTCTTGCTCGCGCTCCGTGAGCTTGTCCAGCTCCTCGTCCTCCACGGCCACCTCACCTCCGGCGGCGTTGAAGGTGTCCAGCACAAAGCCGGCAAGGCGCGGCGAGAACACCGCGTCGCCCTGCGCCACCCGGCGCACCGCATCGGATAGGTCGGGGCCGGAGATGGACTTGGTGACATACCCGCGCGCGCCCGCCCTAATCACCGCCACCACGTCCTCCGCGGCATCGGACACGGACAGCGCGAGCACGCGTGGCGCCTGCGGTCCGCCCACAATCGCGGCCAACACATCCAAGGCGCCGCCGCCGTCACCGCCGGGCAGGTGCACGTCAAGAATCACCACCTCGGGACGTACGTCGCGCACCTCCGCAATGGCGGACTCCACGTCACGCGCCTCCCCCACCACCTCAATGTCCGCCTCCAGGGATTCGCGCACCCCCACCCGAATCACATCGTGGTCGTCCACAATCACCACACGTACGCTCATTCCAACTCCCTGGGGATGCGAAGGTGAACCTCGGTGGGCCGCCCCGGCGTGGATGCGATGCTTGCCGCCCCACCGTGACGGGCCACCCGGCCCATGATGGACTGCCGGATGCCCAGGCGCTCCCCTGGCACGGCATCGGGGTCAAAACCCGGGCCCGCGTCGCGCACAAAAACCTCCATGTGCTGCGCCGTGAGCTCCGCGAACACCGTGTACGGCGCGTTCCCGTGGCGCGCCGCGTTGTGCACGGCCTCGCGGGTGGCTTGCACTGCGGCCGCAAGCGCGGGTGTGGTGGGTCCGTCCCCCACGGTCACCACCTCCACCACCACTCCCATACGGTCCTCCACCTCGCTCACCGCGTCCTGCAACGCCGTGGCCACGGACTCCGAGGACGTCCGCCGCCCCTGGTACAGGTAGGCGCGCAGGTCGCGCTCTTGCGCACGGGCAAGGCGCGCCACCGCCTCCGGGTCGTGCGCCTTGGCGCGAATCAGCGTCAGGGTTTGCAGCACCGAATCGTGCAGGTGTGCCGCAATCTCCGCCCGCTCAAACTCCCGTACGCGCTGCTCGCGCTCCACATGCACCTGCCGGAACAGGCGCATCCACCACGGCGCCAACACCAGTGCCACCGCCACCACAATGGCCACCGGCACCACCACGGCACGCACCACGGTGTTCTCCGTAAAACGCCAGGTGGCAAACCACCACATCACCCCCACCACCACCACACATCCCAACACCACGCGCAGCCATGCCTCGCGGGAGAACAGGTGTGCCACATTGGGCCTGCGGGCGTCACCGGCCACGGCAGTCTCGAGGGGGCTCCACATGAGCACCACACCCACGGCAAAGATGGGCACAGCAATGACGCCGTCCGCCAGTTGCGCGCCGTCGCGGCGCAGGTAGAGGGTCACGGCAAGGCCAAGCAGCGCCACGCCCACCAACGCCCGCCACCATTGGGGCGCCACGGAGGTGCGCTCCAGGGGACGAACAATGCGAGTGGTGGCCACCACACCATGGTCACACAGGCGCGGCCCCCATGGCAGTGCCTGCGCGCCGTCTCAGGGTGCTCCCTACGGCGCGCGGCCCGCAGGTTCAGGGTGCCAATCAGGGGGGTCCCTCATAGCGGAGGCCACACGCGGCGACCCACACTGGCGGCATGACTGATTCCCCCCACACTCAGCACGAGGCGGCGCTGTTCACCACCATTCGTGGCTGGGGCATTGTGCGCGACAGCGACGCGGTGGTGGGCGGCGTGGTGTCCGCCCTTGGGCGGCGCATCCACCTTGCCCCCGCACCGTCGCGCCTCATTGTGGCCCTGCTGACCTTTGCGGTGGGGCCGCTCGTGTTGGTGGCGTATGGCCTGGGGTGGGCGTTCCTGCCCGATGCCCAGGGCAACATCGTCATTCAAAACTTTGGGCGCGGGGTCACGCAGGTGGGGCCGCTGCTGGGCATTGCCGCGTCCGTGGTGCTGGGCGTGGTGCTGCTGCCTCATTGGGGCCTGGGACGGCTGTGGAGCAACGACTTCCCGTGGTTTCCCACCGGCGGCGTTGCGTGGGGAATTCTGGTGGCGCTGATCTTTGTGGTACCCACGGCCTTGGCGGTGGGCGCGGTGGTGCTGGTGGTGACGCTGGTGCGGGACCGTCGGCGCACCTCGGGCACGGCCGCCCAGGGTACGGACGGGACGGACCCGTCGGGTGCGGACGCGTCGGGTATGGATGCAGCGGCCGATGCGGGCGCAGGGACGGACCACCCGGCCAGCTCCGCCTCCCGGGACCCCATCTACGCGCTTACTCCGGCCCAGGCACAGGCAGTTCACGAGGCACAGGCGGCACACTCTGCGCACGCGCCACAGCCGCACCCCGGCATGCCGCCGTACACGCCCCGCAAGGCCGTACCCTCACGCCCGCGTGTGCCCGGGCCTGGACGCACGTTCTACCTTCTGGCCCTCGCGTGGCTGCTGCTCTCCCTTGCCGGCACCGCGTGGGCCGGTCACGAGGGCATGCTGAGCATCTGGTTCCCCGTGGCGTGGGGCCTGGTGTTCATCACCGGCTGGGGTGTGCTCCTTGCGCTCGTGTCCCTTGCGGGACGCCGCCAGGGCTTTCAGGGCTTTGTGGGCACGGTAGGCCTCATCATCACGCTGGTGTTGTTGTGGCAGGCCGCGCCGGTGCGGTCCGTGTACGCGGAGCACCGCTCGCCCCTCAGGGAGTTCTCGGAGACCGTAGCGGGACCCCCGGCGCCGATCCCACCCATTGTGGAGGTGCCGTCAGTGGTGGGCGAGGCACCCGAGTGGGACCCCATGGACGCGTTTGCCCCCTCATACGACACCGTGATTCTCCCGGCCACCTGCATGCCCTTTGACGGGGATGGCTTTGCGACCTACTCCCCCGCGGAATCTCGGGCACGCTACGCGGTGGGGGCGTTGGAGGGCAACCGCACCATCGACATCGTGACAAGCCTTGCCACCGTGGTGGTGGAGCCCAACACCTCGCTGCGTGTCACCGCCGCCCACGGCATGTCCGTCACGGTGATCTTCCCCTCCCGCAGCATCGCCTGCGAGGTGTACGCATCGGGGGAGGAGACGCCCGGGGTGAACCTCTCCGTCAGCAACGCCGCATCATCCCTGCTCACCCTGAACGTGGCCGAGTCCATGGACACGTGGTCCACCACCGTCGTCATTGAGGAGAACTGACATGACCCCCTCCCCCCGACTCACCATGTCGTCACGGCTCACCGGCGCCCTATGGGGAGTCATTGTGGCCGGGGCCGGCGCCATGGGCATTGCCGTGTACTCGGGATACACGCTGGACCTGGGCCTATGGGGCATTGGCGCACTGGCCGCCATGGGCCTGTGGCTGGTGGCTTCCGCCTTGGTCAACGGCATTGGTTCCCGCACCCACCGGGCAGACGCCTCGGAGCCCAGCACCACTCAGGCGGCTCACGATGCGGCCGATGCCGTGGGCGTTCAGACGCACAGCTAGGCTGGCTTCACTGCGAATCTTCGCGGACAAACACAATGGGATTGGTGGTGTCTGGGTCACCACACGGGAACATCAGAAGCATTGACCATGGATCCTCACGCGTCCCACCCGGGCCAAGAGAATAAAGTGTAGCCGTGCCCTGATAGACGGTAGACGAGCCTTCAGTGTCGCACACCAAGGCAATTTGATCGAGACCTCTCGGAAACTCATCCTGAAACCATTTCAGTCTACCGAAATATGTGGGCACAGGATTATCTGCGCAGGCCTCTTCGTAGGTATAAAACATCGGCGATGCCACACCCACGCCACCCTCGAACAGCTCAAGCCTCGTACCATAAGTGCTATTCACCCAAACCCCGGAACCGATAGGCACTGACGGACACTCACCCGGGCAGCAACGCGAAACTACCGCAAGCATTATGACGAGAATGGCCACTACTAACCTAATCTGAGACACCATAGTACCACTCCGTATAGGTCACTGTCATTTTTACCGTCTGAAAAATTGGGGTGATATTCGCGGCGTTGACTTTCCGATCGCGTTCGGCATCATAATTCCCAGGGACTCGAAGCAGCGACGCAATGCTCATGTCGTTCGTCACCGTGACCTGTACCAAGGTGCGATCATGCGCCGGATCGATTGCCATCACCCGGGCCGTGCCCATACACCAATTCGCAATTTACCGAGCTTGCATTCGCGCCTCAAGCCGGCCCAACCGTTGAAGCTCCATTCATCATCAATCGGAAAGCTCGAGCCAAATAAGACAAAAAACGTCCAACAAGAATACAACTCAAAGGTCCCTCTGCAAAAATGCGGGCCGCGCGTCCCCAAGACCGAGCGTATCACGTACCTCACGGACAGATGGACGGTAATGACCCCGATTAACCATCCGAAGCGCACGAATCTTAACTAGTCCTAGCAAGGGGGAAAGATCGCCGTCCTCGACAAAGGTGGATTCAAACGCGTTTAATTCGCCAAGTTCGACGAGTCCCCGGAGAGGTGCGATACTTTCAACCCTCCCGATGTCACCAATATTCAACGACGTGAGTGAAGCGAGGCCTTCAATCGAATCGAGGCTGTCCACGCCCCTACAGGACTCGAGCTCCAGTCTATTCAGACTATCTGCAGGCATCGATCGCAGAGCGCCAATGTCGGTGAGTCTCTGGGCGCCAAACACTCCAAACTCACGTAGCGATATCAAATGATTAATACCCTCAAGTGAGGCGAGTTTGGGCCGGTCCTTCATGCATAGAGCTTGCAGCGTTCCGATGCTTGAAAGGGACTCGAGACTGTTATCTCCGAATCGCTCGACATATAGGGAGCGCCACTGGAATTGATCGCCAGTAGCTAGGTTCTGCTGAAGTTGTTTCCACCCGATTTCCAACGCCTCCAGGCCCACCAACGGCCGCAGATCGACAGTCGCCCGTGGGTCCACAATAAGGGAGAGTGTTCGAATTGATCCGCCCTGTGACTGAACTCCGCTAACGTCACGGATCGTCCGCGCGATTACCCAAAGGCGTGCGACCTCGATATCAGCAAGGAAATCCAGATTGTTCCCGTGAAACCCTAACGCATAGTTGAGAACCAAGGAGTCAATCTTACTCTCGCGATAGGCACTGGAGTGCCTATCTGTCCAGGGTCCGGTAGCCACGAACGACGGCAGACCTCGATACTCTCGCAGGACGAACGTTTCCGTCATGGATTTGGCCTCACGTATCCAAGGGGCATCGACGACACCCTTGCCGGGCCGATTGGGTTTACTTTGTTTAACAGGCTCGGGACTCCTCCAAGACCGTCTATCATTAGTTGCTCCTCTACCTCCCGCTCTAACTTTCCGCCGAGCACTTCAATACGCTGGACATAGTACACTTCGGCATCTGCAAAGCGAGGACTAAACCAGTGTTGCTCCAGGCGTCTTGATATTTGCATTGATTGGCCGACGTAGTCGCCGATACTAGAGCGGATGATATAAATACCCTCCTCAACGTGCTCCGCAGCGACAACTCCGGAGTATTCGAATTTGCTCCCCGCAGCTAGTGGAGCCTTAGTGACGAGAGCGCTCCCGCCGGATCCTTGGCCTACCAATAGACTTGGATTATCAATGGCGCCAATCCAGTAGGCGGCCTGGGCGTCCTCAAATGCTATCGGGCCAATCCTAGGCAAAATGAACCCACCAGAATTATTGGTGCTGAAACAAGTCTTGGCGCTGTTCCAGTTCAGGACAGTACCATGACCAATAGTGCAGCCTGAGACCGCGATCAAATCGGCAGTTCCGATAATCGAGTCACCGAATCCACGCACATAGTTTTCGAGACCGCCCAGACCTGCTCCATACCACGTAGTATAGAATTCATGTTCAGCTGAACCGCAGACGAGACCGCTACATAATTTCGGCGCGGGGGGAGGTACTGGAGGACCTTGGCTAGGTGGTGAGGTGGAAATTGATGTTGGTGCCGCACTCCCTCGATACGAGTTTCGGCAGTCAGATGCCGTCTGCCCGCTCAGTCCCGAGCAGTCTGGCCTCAGTCCTGTGGCGTCGGTGTAGAGGACGGGGTTGTTGTCGGCGTACCTGTAGGGATCGAGGGTGCGTGAGTCTCCTGGGTCCAGGAGGGGGTCCGGTGAGAGGAAACGAGCCAGCACAGGGTCGTAGTAGCGGGCGTTCAGATACGTCAGCCCGGTGTGGGTGTCTTCGGTTTGACCCAACCAACCCCGAGAAACACTCAGCCCACTGTCACGATGCTGACCATAGGGTGTGTACGCGGTGCGCTGCACTGACGCAGCATCATCCAAGGTCGCCGGCAGCAGCGCACCCGTCGTGGCGTCAGTACGTAGCGGCATCATGACCTGAGCTGAACCCTGCTCGTCACCCAGCAGCAGCCACAGGCCTTGACTGTCACGTACGGCGACGGTGGAGCCAGCAAAGGTATAGAACCGGGTGGCCGTCACATCACCGTGAGCACTACTGGCGGTGTTGGGGTCGGTGATCTCCATCCCCGCCACATACGCTGTCGCACTACCCACCGTGGAACCGTTCA